>Ga0070724_10000356_pt1 | contig 35119 bp, 31 predicted proteins | sample tdDd001_FD_67278 | JGI IMG/M metagenome (GOLD analysis project Ga0070724, IMG submission 67278) | Marine sediment microbial communities from the Atlantic coast under amendment with organic carbon and nitrate - tdDd00.1 | ecosystem: Environmental > Aquatic > Marine > Coastal > Sediment | place... | reverse complement strand
AAGTGTGGAGATACAAGTTTGATAAATGTTTTCCTTGTAGATGATCACGAGCTGGTTCGCACAGGGATACGACGTATTATTGAAGACGTCCGTGGTATGAACGTAGCAGGGGAAGCTGACAGCGGTGAAGAAGCGGTAAAATGGTGTCGTAGTAACCATACCGACGTGATCTTAATGGATATGAACATGCCAGGTATTGGCGGTTTAGAAGCCACTAAGAAGATTTTACGCTTTAACCCAGACGTTAAAATTATTGTTTTAACCGTCCATACAGAAAACCCGTTCCCAACCAAGGTAATGCAGGCTGGAGCATCGGGTTATTTAACCAAAGGCGCAGGGCCAGATGAAATGGTCAATGCAATTCGCGTGGTGAACTCTGGTCAGCGTTATATCTCACCAGAAATTGCCCAGCAGATGGCATTGAGTCAGTTTTCTTCGGCTTCAGACAACCCTTTTAAAGAGCTGTCTGAGCGTGAGTTGCAGATCATGATGATGATTACCAAAGGTCAGAAGGTAACCGATATTTCTGAGCAGTTAAGCCTTAGCCCGAAAACGGTGAACAGCTATCGCTACCGACTCTTTAGCAAGCTTGATATCAGCGGTGACGTTGAGTTAACTCACCTTGCTATTCGCCATGGAATGATCGATACAGAGACCTTGTAGTGTCAGATGTGCAGTTTGACGCGAAGTCCTTTCTAAATACGGTCACCAGTCAGCCCGGCGTTTATCGAATGTATAACGCCGAGTCGACGGTGATCTATGTTGGCAAAGCCAAAGATCTTAAAAAGCGCCTTTCCAGTTATTTCCGCGTCAAAGTGGATAACGAGAAAACTCGCGCCTTGGTTAGCCACATCGCGAAAATTGATGTCACGGTAACGCATACCGAGACAGAAGCCTTGATCCTCGAACACAACTACATCAAGCAGTACTTACCCAAGTACAATGTGTTGCTGCGTGACGACAAATCCTACCCGTATATTTTTGTTAGCGGCCACAAGCATCCGCGTTTATCGATGCATCGCGGTGCTAAAAAGCGCAAAGGGGAATATTTCGGCCCTTACCCAGATTCAGGTGCGGTGCGTGAAACGCTTCATTTGCTGCAAAAAATCTTTCCAGTAAGACAGTGCGAAGACACGGTTTATGCCAACCGAACTCGCCCCTGCCTCATGTACCAAATTGGTCGCTGCGCCGGGCCTTGTGTCTCGAGCATCATCAGCAGTGAGGCGTATGCAGAAATCGTCGAATACGTTCGGTTGTTCTTGCAAGGTAAAGACCAACAGGTGCTCGAAACGCTGGTGGCGAAAATGGAGCAGGCCAGTATGGCGCTGCGCTTTGAAGACGCGGCCAAGCTACGCGACCAAATTCAGGCCATACGCCGAGTGCAAGAGCAGCAGTTCGTTTCTGAAGAGAGCATGGATGACTTAGACGTGCTTGGTTTTGCCCAAGAAAATGGCATCGCTTGTATTCATATCTTGATGATCAGGCAGGGTAAGATTTTGGGCAGCCGCAGTCACTTCCCTAAAATTCCGAACAATACCGACCGTCATGAAGTGTTTGAGAGTTTCTTGAGCCAGTATTACTTGAGCCATAACGAAGCGCGAACGCTGCCAACTCGTTTGATCCTTAACGACGACTTGCTTGAAGAAGATGAGCCACTAAGGCTAGCGCTTAGCGACGTCGCCGGGCGTAAAGTTACGTTTCACACCAACCCCAAAGGGACGCGTGGGCGTTATTTAAAGTTGGCCAACACCAATGCGCTCACGGCGATCACCACCAAAATCAACCATAAGATGACCATTACTCAGCGGGTGAAAGCCTTGCAAGAGGCGCTTGGTTTCGATTCGATTCGGCGCATGGAGTGTTTCGATATCAGTCATACTATGGGCGAGAGCACCATCGCGTCATGTGTAGTGTTTAACCATGAAGGCCCAGTGAAGCAAGAATATCGTCGTTACAATATTTCTGGCATCACTGGCGGCGATGATTATGCTGCTATGGGGCAAGCGCTCGAGCGTCGTTATTCGAAACAGCTCGACGTAGATAAAATTCCAGACATCATCTTTATTGATGGCGGTAAGGGGCAGCTGAATCGGGCTTTTGATATTATTCGTCAACACTGGCAAGATTGGCCTAAGAGACCAAGGCTTATTGGCATCGCTAAAGGGGTGACGCGTAAACCCGGGCTGGAAACGCTGATCACCACCGATGGCGAAGAGTTTAATATGCCAAGTGATGCGCCCGCACTGCATTTGATCCAACACATTCGTGATGAGAGCCATAACCACGCCATCGCGGGACACAGAGCAAAACGAGCCAAAACACGTCGTACCAGTGCATTGGAAGGCATTGAAGGGATTGGTCCTAAACGTCGTCAGGCGTTACTCAAATATATGGGTGGATTGCAAGAACTAAAACGCGCAACTGTTGAAGAAATCGCCAAAGTGCCAGGTATTAGCATTTCTTTAGCAGAAAACATCTATCAAGCATTGAAACAATAAGGAAATTGGCGCACCATTAACGCGCAATGTATAAGAGCCTAAATAATATGCGTTTTACCATACCAAATATTCTAACTTTTCTTCGACTGATACTGATCCCAGTTTTTGTGGTGGTATTTTATTTGCCGTATCAGTGGGCGCCATTTGCAGCCGCAATGGTTTTCTGGGTGGCCGGTTTTACCGATTGGCTCGATGGGCTGCTTGCTCGCAAACTGGGTCAAACGACTCGTTTTGGGGCTTTCTTAGACCCAGTCGCTGATAAAGTGATGGTGGCGACGGCACTTATCCTCATTACACAAGACTACGCCACTATTTGGGTGACCATCCCAGCCATTACCATGATTGCCCGCGAGATCATTATCTCGGCGCTGCGCGAATGGATGGCAGAAATCGGTAAACGCTCTAGCGTTGCGGTTTCATGGGTTGGTAAGGTCAAAACCGTATCGCAAATGTTCGCTTTGTGGGTACTGATATGGAAATACGATGAGTGGATGGTTTGGGTTGGTTTCGGCGCACTTTACGTGGCAACCGTGCTTACCTACTGGTCGATGATACAATACCTTAAAGCGGCCAAAGATGACCTATTAGATGAGCAGCATCACTAATAGGCAGTTATAGATTAAAAAAACGAGCCATTAGTGGCTCGTTTTTTTTTGCCCGCGGCAAAAGAATACCAATGTTGGGCGATAAAAAAAGCCAGCCGAAATTGATCGGCTGGCTTTTTGTGTATGGAAGCTTAGCTTAGTCTTGCGCGATCTTCACTCGGATCTTGCTCTTTGCAACGCTGGTCATATTTAGGCTGTTGACCGCGTTCTTTGCCTCGTTCTCATCTGCCATCTCAACAAACGCAAAGCCTTTTGATTGACCCGTTTCTTGGTCTAGTACCAGTGTGCATTCTGCGACGCTGCCGTATTCAGAAAAAAGGCTACGGATCTCGTGCTCGGTTGTTGCGCGGGAAAGGTTACGAACTAAAAGTTTCATCATTAATCACATGCTGTGTTTTGGTGGCGCAGATTGTCTCAGGATCTCTTCAAGAGACCAAGTGATTAATCATAATATTCACTGAAAAGGCCCAAACTACGATTACAAATAGAAATTCTGCTTAGATCCCATGCAAAAATGTGATCTGGGTTATAAAATTATTATGGGTTTGGTGTATATGAGGGAGAAATGAAAAAGGCACTGTTTCTACTCGTTAGCGTGATGCTTGCTTCGCCAATCTGCTTTGCCGAATATGGAGTGTGTAGCGATAAAGGCTGGAGCAAAATGAACCGATACGATGAAGTCTCTCGGAAGAAGTTCAATGCAAGTATCGAGTTCTATAATAAACTTCTGGAGCACCGCTATGAAGTGACCTTCTTGCATGAGAAATATCAGCCCCATGATATCGCAGGCGGTTGGGGCAGTGAGTCAGCGCAGTTTATTAAAACCATGCGCGAGGTTAACGCCCACGCCCAAAAACACATCCAGCAAGTTAAAGCCGAAAACAAGAAACTGGACGCCATAAGCAAGCGCTACAGCAACAGCCGCGAAGCTTGGCAGCTTATCGCCGATGATTGCTTCGACGGGGACGAAATGGATAACCATTTTACCGCCACTAGAAACATGAATGAGGCCATCGCGAAGCGCGATAGAGTGAGCCGCTTGCAAAGTAAGCTAACGAAAATCAGCGATAAATTTAATAAGGAAATTGAGCTGATCTCGAGTTCTCGAAAGCTGTATTTCGACGCACTGAAAAAGCCAGAGTGATGCAAAAAAGCCACTTGATTGAATCAAGTGGCTGGGCTGAAGACAAAGCCTAATTATCACAATCTAGAAGATTAGCTTACCTCGGGTGGCAGCAGAAATAGACCACTTGGATTAATGGTGAGGTAAGCATGATCGGCGTAGCTTGGATCAAATTGAGACGAGTTCAATTGGAGTAACAACTCTTCCTCGTGCCATTTCACCATCACTTCATACATAGACCCCATGTAAGAAATATTGCTCACTATGCACTGCTGGCATGGCTCGCCGTGGTCGGCCAGCAAAATGGCTTCGGGGCGCACACCGATTTGATAGGCGCCGGGCTCAATGCCTTCTACGACTTCTTTGTTAGCCGGGATCAAGTAACCCTGGATATTCAAGTTGTCGCCATCATAGTAGCCTTCAAAAATGTTGGCTTCCCCCATAAAGTTTGCCATAAACATCGAGGCCGGGCTTTTGTACAAGTCGGTGGGTGAGCCTTCTTGCATGATGTCGCCATCTTTCATCACGATAACCGTGTCAGAGACCGCGAATGCCTCAGACTGGTCGTGTGTGACGTACAACGAAGTAATATTAAAGCGCTGCTGCAAGTCTCGAATGGTGTCGCGCATGTTGCGACGTAAGTTGGCATCTAGGTTACTGAGTGGCTCATCAAACAGTAGTACTTTGGGTTTGAGAACCAAAGCACGGGCGAGGGCAACGCGCTGTTGCTGACCGCCAGAGATTTGGTCGACAAAGCGACTGCCAAAGCCTTCTAAGTCGACCAGTTTTAGTGCTTCATCGACGCGCTGATCAATTTCATCTTTAGATAGGCCAAGCATTTTTAGCCCGTAACCCACGTTTTGGTGTAGCGACATATGAGGAAACAAGGCGTAAGACTGGAACACCATACAAATGTCACGCTGTTGAATCGACGTATTGGTCACATCCTCGCCATCGATAAAAATTTTGCCGCTGGTGGGTTTTTCAAGCCCTGCCACTAAGCGTAGTACGGTGGTTTTGCCGCAACCCGATGGGCCAAGTAGCGTGACTAAGCTGCCTTTTTTGATCTCTAAATCTAAGTCACCAATAACGGTGTTGCTTCCAAATCGCTTGCAGACATTTTTTAGAACTACAAAGTTTTCATTTTCCATTATTCATATCTCCAAGAGTTATTCGTCGTTGTTGGCTTTAGAGCGAGATACGCGCGCTTCGCCGACAAGGAAATCAAAAATCAGAATGATTGACAGCATTACGACAATCAAAATCGAACCGTAGGCGATGGCAATACCATATTCGCCGTCTTCTACGCGGTTAAGGATGTAAGAGGTTGCTACGCGGGTCTCTGGTGTTACCAAGAAAATGATGGCACTCACCGTGGTCATGGCGCGCACGAAGCTGTAAATTAAGGTCGATAATATTGCTGGCCTTAATAGTGGCAACAGAATATGCGTGATGGTTTTTAAGGAGTTGGCGCGTAGGCTCAAAGAGGCCTCGTCTAATGACTTGTCGAGTTGGCCCAAGCCGGCGACGCCGGCACGAATACCAACCGGGACGTTACGCATCACCATCGAGATCACCACGATGGCAGCCGTGCCCGTTAAGTACACCGGCGCGTCGTTAAACGCGAGGATGTAAGAGACACCCGCGACTGTGCCCGGTACCGCGAAACAGAGCATGGTGGCAAATTCGATCACCTTCTTACCGTGGAACTGTTGGCGAACGACGATATAGGCAATAAGCAAACCAAAGAACGCGGTAATAGGGGCGGCGATCCCTGCGTAGGTCATGGTGGTGATGAGTGATGGCCAAGCGCCTTCTGTCATCCCCATGCCGAACAAGTTGACGTAGTTGGCAAGCGTTAGGCTGTAATCCACACCCCAGTTAACCGTAAAGCTACCAAATATAATGCTGCCGTAGAGTAGGACGTTAAAGGCCATCCAAAAGTAGAGCAGTGCTGAAACGCCGTGTTTCAATGTTGGCGGCAATGGCTGAACATCACCACGGTATGACTTACCGGAAATGGTGACGTAAGAGCGTTTTCCGATCCAGATGTATTGCACCACAAAAATCGCTAAAGAGAACAGCAGCAATACGGCGCCAAGGGTACTTGCAGAGGCGTAATCTAGTTGAGCGCCGGCAATGTAGAAGTAGATTTGCGTCGCGAGCACATCAAAGCTTCCGCCCAGTACCAGTGGGTTACTAAAGTCGGCCAGCGACTGAACGAAGATAATCAAGAACGAGTTTGCCAAAGCCGGTTTAAGCAGCGGCATTACGATCTTAAAGAAGGTTTGGTAGCGGTTGGCGCGCAGGGTGTAAGACGCCTCTTCAAGCGATGGGTGTAGTGACTTCATTGCCCCATCTAAGATCATGAATGACATTGGTGCAAACGCGAGCACTTGCGCCATCCAAATACCGGTAAAGCCATACAGCCAGTTGGTTTGCTCGAGCCCGAACCAGTCGACCATCAGCTCGGTAATGTATCCGGAGCGGCCAAGCATTAAGGTCACACCAAGGCCGACCACAAAGGGCGGGGTCACGATAGGCAAGATAGAAAAGATACGCGCGATAAAGGCTGAACGTTTGGCGATACGAGTGGTATAGATAGCGAAAATAAGACCAAAGAAGGTCGCGCCAATACCTACAGATGTCCCTAGCATCACCGAGTTAAGAATGATCTGAATAATTTGTGCGCGGCCTAAGATCTCTAAAAACTGCCAAGCAACGAAATTGCCCATATCGTCTTTAAACATCGGCACAAAAATCGCGATGCTCGGGTAGATGATGAAGGTTGAGATCAGCAGCACGATAGCGATGAGCGCACCAATCACAAAGGTGTCGCCACCTAAGTACTCAAGCCTTGCAAAGGCTAACGTCATGACGGCGCCGAGCGCGATGAACAGCACGATAGCCGCGTAGCCCATTCCTTGCTCTGTGTACCAGGATGAAACAAACACAAACAGCATGCAGGCCGCAGAAAAACCAATATCGAAATAGTGGCGTGCTTTGGCGTATTTGTTTAGCGCTTGAGTGGGGCGAAATAGTAGCAGGGTTGGCAGGGCAAACCATAACCAAGAGATATTCATGCTGCTCCAGCCCATCGCATCACGAAATTCGTCGGGTGTGGAATCAAACACACCATAATCGAGAGAGAAAGCGGGCAGCAAGATGAATGCGGCAATAAGCGCAATCACCCAATAAAAAATCGGGTCGCGCTGGTGAGATTCTTGGCGCTGGCGGGGTGCCGAGTCAGCTGCAATATCATTCATTGTGATTACCAAAAATGTAGAATAAATCGTTGTTGAACGGTTGGTTAGGTTCAACTCGTGACAAACTTTAGGGTGTAAAAAGCCCCAAGCCTGCGCTTGTTGGATACGTGTTAAATAAGTGAGAGCGGTGGCGAGCACCGCTCTTGGTTATGGGTGTTGGCCGTCGAGTTTGGGCTTAGCCACCCATTTTCACGACGTTAACCCACTTATTGATCAGACGTTTACGCTCTTCAGAAGAGCCATATTTATCCATATCGTAGTTGATGAGATTGAGTTGCTTAGGATCAAGCGCGTTTGGAGATTGCTCAGCCTTGGTGTTAGTCAAGATCTGGAATGACTTGCCTTTCTTCCAAGCGTGCTCTTGGCCTTCTTTAGACATCACGAAATCAACAAACTTTTTCGCGTTATCAAGGTTACGCGCGCCTTTGATGATACTAACGCCACCAATTTCGTAGCCAGTGCCTTCACAAGGTGAAATCAACTCAAGTGGTGCTCCTTTCGATTGCTCTAAAGAGTAGTCATGCAAGAAGCCGATACCGATAGCGATTTCACCACGAGCGGAGTTTCGTGACGGGGTAACGCCAGACTTAGTGTATTGGGAAACGTTTTTGTCTAAAGACTGGAAGTAATCGAACGCTTTATCTTCATCCCAAAGCTGAATGAAAGTCGCCAGTGCTGTGTAGGCGGTCCCCGAGCTTTGCGGGTCGGCAATTTGAATTTCGTCTTTGTACTCAGGTTTGGTTAAGTCGTTCCAACAGCGCGGAATAGGCAAGCCTTTTTCTTCTAGGCGCTTGGTGTTTACGCCAAAGCCCAAAATGCCCATGTATACCGCAGAAGAGTAGTTTCCTTTACGTTTTGCAGGGTCTTTAAACCCTTCCATGATATTTTCAAGCTGAGGGGATTGATAAGCGTGAAGCAAATCCATTTCACCCGCTTGCGATTGAGGATCGAGCGTACCACCGTACCATACGTCTGCACGTGGGTTTTTCTTCTCAGCTTCAATTTTTGCTAGGGTACTACCCGAGCCGTTGCGCACAAATGATGTTTTCACATCAAATTTTTCAGAAAACGCTTTGGTTTCTGCTTCGCACATGGCGTTGGTGGCGCTGCAGTAAACAACCAAACGGCCTTTGGCCATTACTTGTGGTGCTGCGAGCATAGAGCCGAGAATACAAGCCGTTAATAAGCTACGATGTGTTCTAACTTTCATGTTATTTCCTCTGCTTTTATTATGAACTCAATGCGGTTAAGTTATGTAGGTGTACGGACATTGAGTTCTTATCACAATCCTGCGATAAGCTTGTTCGCTGGTGGCGGTTTGCAAGGCAAATCATCACCAGACAAATTCTGGAAACAACGCTGGGTTAGGTTGGAAGGCTTATGACGAAATCGCTATCCCTGCACGTTGTTGAGCTTTGACGAAGGGCAAGATCAGCAGCCCAATTGAGGCGGCAGACAGCGTGATCACGCTAAAGAACCCTTCCCAGCTAAATTGTTCGATGATGATGGCAATGGGGTAACTGGCGAGTGCGGCACCTAAGTAGCCAAACAAACCAACAAACCCGGTTGCGGTGCCAGCGACGTCTTTGTGAGAGCACTCAGCCGCGGCCATACCTATCATCATTTGCGGGCCAAAAACGAAAAATCCAATCGCAAAAAAACAGCCCGACAGGACAACAAAGTTATCCAGTGGCGTCAGCCACAGCGCGGCAACCGAAACAAAAATCCCCAGCGCGAAAATCAAGTTCATTGGGGCGCGGTTGCCACGGAAAAACTTATCCGATCCCCAGCCACCAAATAACGACCCCATAAAGCCGCCAATCTCAAACATAGACACCGCCGCATTAGCGGAAAAAAGTTCAAAGCCGTGGCGCTCGGTTAAATACAAGTTGCCCCAATCGTTAATCGCGGTGCGTACCACATAAACCAAAAGATAGGAGCTACAAAGCAGCCAAATGTACTTGTTGCCTAGCACATAGGTTTTCAAAATCTGTTTAAACGCTAACCCTTGTCCTTCACCTTCGTGGCGTTTTTCTAACTCATCGTTACGCCACTCGCCAACACTGGGTAACCCCATGCTGGTGGGCTTATCTCGCATCCGAAAGCAGAGCAAGGTGCCAACGGCAATCGCGAGGACGCCCGGCAGAATGAACCCGTATCGCCAGCCCCACGTCATGGCGGCAAAACCAATGGTTATTGGGATCAGAGCGCCACTTAAGTTGTGGCAAGTGTTCCAAACCGACCACCAGAAACCGCGTTCGGAGCGGGAGTACCAGGTGGTGAGTAACTTAGCGCACGGCGGCCAGCCCCAACCTTGGAAGAATGCGTTCAACGTCCACAGCGTTGCAAACATCAACAGCGACGAGCTGAGACCAAAGGCAATATTAATGACGCCAGTGGCAATTAAGCCTAACCCCATAAAATAGCGCGGCTTAGATTGATCGCTCACCATGCCCGAAACAAATTTCGAAATACCATAAGTAATGTAAAAGAGCGTGCCCATAAAGCCGATGTCGGAATGCTCGAGGCCAAGATCAGACAGCATGGCGGGCATCGCGAAATTTAGGCTCTTGCGGGTGAAATAAAACACGCCGTAACCGAGATACATGGAAACCATCAAGTGCCATCGCCAGTATCGATAAGTGGCGTTGATCTGCGCTTGATCGGTTATCGGCTTTGCAGGTTGTTCTGAAATAAGAAAACCCATCATGGTGCATTTCTCCCTAGTGCAAATGAATGGTACTGAACGAATAACGCAAATGAATGAGACTAATTTATAAATGACTAGGAAAATTTCCTAGTTTGGCGAAGTACCGATGGGTTTTGTGGGCAAGTTAACAATTATTCGTGTCCCCGAGCTTGGCGCATCAGCAGAGATCTCAGATGGTTGAGTACTCTCTACGCTCATATGACCGCCTAGCGCGCTGACGCGCTCTTCGATACCGCGCAGGCCTTGGCCTTTATGCTGCCATTTGGCGGGTAGGCCGCAGCCATTATCGCGTAGCTCAAGGCTGAACAGGTCGCCGGGAACCAGTGACAGCTTCACTTCACTCGCTTGGGAGTGTTTGCAAACGTTGTTGAGTAGCTCTTGGACGATGCGATAGAGAGTGACCGAGGTAATGTCATCTAGCCTATCGGCAAAAATACCAAAGTTGAGGTGAAAGCGAATTTGCCTTTCGGAAAACTTCATTTCTTCAGCAAGTTGGCGGATCGCGTTTTCTAACCCAAGCTCATCGAGGGCGTGAGGGCGAAGCTGAGTAAGCAACTGCCGAGTCGAGGCATGGATACGCATCGCCAGTTGGTTGGTGGTATCGGCGATTTTGTCGCTTTGCTCATCTTTAGCAAGCCTTTTGGCGAGCATGGCTTGAATTTGTATCGCGGTAATATTTTGGCCAATTTCATCGTGCAGTTCCCGGGCGACGGATTTGCGGATGCTCTCTTCAACATGGACTAACTGTCGGGCGAGTAATTGCTTGCTGTCGAGCTCCGCTGCGAGTTTGTGGTTGGCCTGCTTTAAACGCTGAGCGAGCAAGTATTGGCGACTAATGGCAATACCAAGCCCAAGCCCCACTAAGGCTTGAGTGGCAATAAAGGTTTGCATCTCTAAATCACTATCAAAAGAGCCAGTGACTTGACGCGCGGTCGCGAGCAAAATGCTGTTCATCATGCTGGCGAGCACGCCACCTTGCCAGCCATAGCGGTAGGCCATAAAAATGTTGGGCAGCAAAAAAATCAGCAGCGCGAGCGGCTTCATTTGATCGAGCAGCGTCAGCTCGGCGATTAAGCCAACCGAAAAAAACAGCAAACACCACAACAGGGCGGAAGAGCGCAGTGTCACTTCTTGGTGAATGAGGGTAGGTGAAAGTGGCTGCCAGATCTGCTTATGTAAATAGTCATACAGCAGGTACAAAAAGGGCGCGAGTAATACGCCGCCAGTGATGGTGGAAATGGTGGCTTCAAACGCGTAGTGAAGCTCTAAATCGAGCGGCTTGACCAGTAATAAAAGCGCCAACCCACATGCCAGACCATAAACGAGCGTTAATGCGGTGAGTGCGAGCAGCTTTTGCCAGTAGGTGTCGAGTGGCTGCCAAATTTTACTAAATGGGATCGCCATCCAATAAGCAAACAGCGAGAACAGAATTAGCAAATACTCGTGTTGAAGTTGGTCGAGTAAATAGATAAGTGCGCTGACCAAAGCGATCTCACTAATGGTATAGATCAACCATTGCTGGCGTGGCGCTAAGGCATAAACCGCCAGTTTAAGCCCGCTTGGCAGCAGCAAGCCTGCTAGCAGAAGGTCGGGGGTTAGATAGCGGCTTATATTCCAGAGGCAAAACCAGCTGATGCTATACAGCATGGCAGCAAACGCATAAGTAAAACCGTGAGTGAGCAGGATTTTGGGCAAATGGCGTTTTTGGCTAATGTTGGCGTCTTGGCTTATCACAACCCACCTTTACGCTGGCTCATCGGCGAGTAACTTGTGCTGTAGGGCAAAGCGGATCAGGTCGACATTATTGGAAAGGCCAAGCTTGCTCAATACATTGGCGCGATGAACGTGAATGGTTTTGTGGCTGATAGAGAGCTTAACCCCAATATCTTTGACATCCTCACCAAGGATGAGGTGATCAAACACTTCTCGCTCGCGCTTAGTGAGCTCATCTAATACCGTAGGGCCGGCAGAAGCGTTGCTTAAATTAACCAATGCATCGGCGCACAAATAGCGGTCGCCTTGCGCCACCTTTCTTATTGCCGTCACCAACTCCCCAGGCCCGCAGCGCTTAGACAAGTAACCATAAGCGCCAGCATCAATCGCCTTACTCACAAAAGAGGCAGAGTCATAAATACTGAGAATAATGGCGCGAAAGTGAGGCTGAGCTTTACGCAGTTTTTCCAGCAACACTAAGCCACTTTCATCGGGCATGGAAATATCTATGATGGCTACGTCAATATCCGTACTGGCCAGAACCCTTAAGGCATCGCGAGCATTACTGTATTCACTGTGTACTTGAATATCCGGTTCCATCGCCAGCAACTGGGCAAAACCAGAGCGAACCATGATGTGGTCGTCGACCAAGGCTACTGAAATCATAACGGCGTCCTATGCAATTGCGAAGATATTCGCAAATCTATCAGTTAGATTCAAAGCCAAGACAAGGGGGATGTGATAGTTATCGCGAAAAGATGTGGGTAAGGCAGTTTTGGTTAAAGGGCGCTCCTCACCATCTCCTCTAGCGGTCGTGTCGCTCGCTAGCGCGTTAGGAGATGGCGGTTCCTAATGGCAATCAATAATTAGGTTGTTATTTAGCTTCGCCTGACTCATTTTTCTCGGCGTAAAAGTGCAGCAATTCAGTCAGCACTTTCGCCCAACCGAAGGCATCGCTTGGTGCGTTTTTAAGTATGGTTTCGACTTTAGCACAGTGGGTTTCAAGCGTAATCGCTTCTTCTAAGTTGAACGAGATTGCGTAGAAGTGCCACAGTACCAAACGGCTCATGCGTTCAGTGTTTTGCTTGGCATTGTCAGAGTCACTAAAGGCTTGGCTCACTTCACCTAGCGCAATGGCCGTCATACGTAGCATGGCATCAAACTGAGCCGACTTCATGCGCTCTTCGCTGTCGACTTCTTCTTTGTCGAAGGTAAATAGTTCACTCATTACATCCTCTGGCACCATACGAGTCATCACTCGCATACTGAACTCTTCTAGTTCATGGCGTGGCATTGTCATTAAGCATTCTAGGGTGTAATCGCGTTCCATAATCGTCTCGGCGCAAATCAATAATTGGGCGGGCATTCTAGCGGTTTCTGAACCGAATATAAACAGCCTATTAAGGCTACTCTCACTCCCTTAGGCGTAAGATCAAACTCTCTGTTTAATCGCTTGGAGCGATAGGCGTCGATAGAGCGCCTATTTATAGAAAACAAAAGGGGAAAGCAATGGAAGGTTCGGTGAATCGTTGGAGTTGGGTAGTACGCATTACTCATTGGTTAGTAGCGGTACTGTTTTTGGCCAATTTTACCTTTGTAGAAGACGGGACGATGGCCCATGAATGGGTAGGGTACGCGTTAGTGGGGTTGGTGTTATGTCGCTTGCTATGGGGATTGGTCGCTCCTAAACATGAACGACTGAGTTCAATGAAACCATCATTGTCTGGCGCGATTGGTCATATTAAAGATTTATTGAAAACTCGCCGTGATGACCACCAAGGACACAACCCTGCAGCGGTGTTCATGGTGTGGGGGCTATGGTGTGGCATTGTGTTGACCGGGCTTTCTGGCTGGGCAACCACCTTGAGCTCTGCCGGTTGGATAGAAGAGGGCCACGAAGTTATCGCCAATGGCACCGCTTTGCTGGCGCTAGTGCATATCGCGGCCGTGATTGTGATGAGCAAATGGACGGGCAATCCTTATCTGAGCAGTATGCTGGCGGGTAAAAAACTAAAAAACTAAAAAACTAGGGCTACATCACAAAATACGCTACTATCAGGGGATTAGTCGGATACTGCGTTTAATACCAACGCGTAAAAGAGAGGATTCTAGATGATTTCAAAATGGGCCCAGCGCTTTAACCAAATGGCAGAGTTGGTCGCTTCTTGGAGCAAAGACCCATCCACCCAAGTGGGTGCCGTGATCACTAAGCACAACCGAATTGTGTCGGTTGGTTTTAATGGTTATCCGCACGGTATTTCTGATAGTGCTGAAACCGATGAGCGCGACATGAAATATCTAAAAACATTGCACGCTGAAGAGAACGCCATTCTATTTGCCAAGCGCGACTTAGATGAGTGTGACATTTGGGTGACGCATTTTCCGTGCCCGAACTGTGCGGCTAAAATTATCCAAACTGGCATTAAAGCGGTGCATTGTCCTGAGCAAAGCGAAGATTTCTTATCTCGCTGGGGTGATAAAATCCGCGTTAGTCAGGATATGTTTCTGCAAGCAGGAGTAAAAGTGGATTGGCTTCCGGTTAATGAGTTAACCGCGCCCTAGTCGATGTTGCTAATTTCAATTTAAATAGAGCGAGTGCCTTTGGGGACTCGTTTTTTTTTCTATTCATGACTTCCTTCATAAAATTCGACTTTTCTTGACTTTATATGGCCTTAATTGGCGTGATGGTTATTGGAAAGTCATTATATACTTGTATATTAACTATTGTTAATAGTGCCTCAACTGATGATATTCACCCGCAACAGGGACGCTTTTATGCCTTATACGTCATTATCTGCACCTAGATGTTTACGTCTTTTAATGCTATTTCTGGCTAGCGTGGTGTTTAGTATTGGCTCGGTTAACGCCGCCCATCAAGAAATCTCGACCTCCTTTGAACCTAGCCGTTTTGTGATTGGAGTAATCAGTTCTAACCCTAAAAAAGCGGTGAAACGTACCGCGCCTCTAGCTCGTTACTTAGCTAAACATTTATCTGAGCATGGTATTACCTCTAGCCAAGTGGTCGTCGCTAGAGATACTCGTCAGATGTCGCGCTGGTTGAAGCAGGGGCGTGTTGATATGGTTTCCGAAAGTGTCTTTCCTGCCACAGCATTGGTGCAACGAGCCAATGCTGAAATCATCGCAAAAAGATGGAAAAGCGGTGTTAGCCAATACGCGACGGTGTTCTTTGCGAAAAAAAGCAGTGATATCAGCTCATTTGATGGTCTATTGGGCAAGACGGTGGTGTTTGAAGACAGGGAATCTAGCAGTGCTTTTTATATACCCGCCGCGATATTAATTGAGCAGGGCTACCCGCTATATGAGCTCGCATCCCCGAGAGAAAAACCCCCGCAAGGCCAAGTAGGTTATTTGTTCGCTGACGAATTGACTAAGGCTGGGGGCGAGATCAACATGTACTCATGGGTATACAACGATATTGTTGCCGCAGCAGCGTTTAGTAACGTAGATTGGAATTCCGAGATCCCGTCAGCGATGAAAGAAAAAATGAATATTTTTTATCAAAGTCAATTTGTACCACGCTCTTTAGAGTTGGTTAGACCGGGGATGGACCCTAAGTTAAAAACTCACCTTCAAACTTTGCTCTATGCTATGCACTTAAACGATGAAGGACGAGAAGTGCTACAAAAATACAAAAAGACCAAAAAGTTTGAGGCCATTGATGCATCGACATCAAAAGGAATAGAGTGGGTTAAACAGTTAAAGCCTACCGTAGATGAGCTATTAGTACTGTAGTACTTAGCCGAACACTTTCACTTTCTAAGAAGTACTCAATGAAACTACAAGGGCGGATCACAGTTGCGAATACGGTTATGGTGATCATCACAGTGATCACTTTTTCACTGATCCAACTATGGGGGTTTCACCAAAACTCCGACCAAATACTACAGCAGACCACCAAACAAGTTTCAGACAGTTTGCTCGAGCAATTAAAACAGCGAGCAGAATATACCGCTGGCTATTTGTCTGATGCGCTCATTAACCCTATGTACACTTATGATATGGAAGGGATCCACGCGCTTTTAGAGCCTGCGTTGAAAAGTGATGAAGTTCTGGAAATCAAGGTGTTTGATGTCGAGGGTAATATATTTCACACCGGCGCAAGGGTAGATTCAAGCTATGGTTCCCCCCTTGCCAATTACCAAGTTGAGCAACAAGTATTAAAAGAGTCGCGTGATTACTGTGAAGTGGAAGGAGATACGTTGATGTACTCCACCCCTCTGTATATTGGTGACGAATTGATGGGGGGGCTTTACCTTAAACTCTCTTTAACTGGCATTAATAAACACATCGCAGAGACGCGAGGCCTTATTGAAAATATCGGCAAAAAGGCCCAACGGACCAGTACCTTTGGCTCGTTATTATTGGCTATAGTATTCAGTTCAATCAGCATCATTGTTTCCTATGTGATCACCCGCACCATCATTTCCCCCATTATTTCCCTCGTGGCTCATGCGCGCCGTATTAGTGAAGGAAATTACGATCGTGATAACACCATCGTTCAAGATGATGAACTCGGTGAGCTTGCGAGCGCTTTTAATGAAATGAGTGCCAACTTACAAGATCGAACCCAAGCAATTGAATTTCTAGCTTATCATGACCACCTAACAGAGTTACCCAACAAGACTTTATTTATAAAGCAGTTAGAACGCCAAATTGGTTTGTCTCGGGTCAAGCAGCAGCGATTAGCGGTGCTTTTTATTGATTTGGATGAATTTAAAAGTGTTAACGACAGCTACGGGCATCACGCGGGTGACTCCCTGTTATGCGAAGTCGCGCGCCGATTGAAATCGAAGCTTGAACATTACCCGCCAAAAACTTCTGCCGATGACACTCATCGCAAGGGCAGCCTTATCGCACGGATCGGAGGCGATGAGTTTTTACTTTGTCTCCCTTATCAAAATACGCCCAACGAGTTGTACTTGTTTGTAGAAGAGCTGATTACCTCTATTAGCCAGCCGATAACCGTTGGGCAAGAGAAAGAAAACGTGGTTGTGAGCGGCAGCGTTGGTATTTCGCTCTATCCAGAAGATGGCCATGATGCGGAAGAACTGATCAAGCACGCCGATATCGCTATGTATGAAGCGAAAGCGGATGGTAAGCGAACCTACAGTCACTTTACCGATCATATGCGTCAACAGGTTCGCCATAAAGCGTGGATTGAGCGTAAATTGCGTATGGCGATGGATGATATGTCGCAGTTTGAAGTATGGTACCAACCATTTTTTGATCTAAGAACCAATACGTTACTCGGCGCTGAAGCGCTAATTCGTTGGCGAATTCCTGACAAAGGATTGTTAGCACCGAGCGAATTTATTTCCATCGCAGAAACTACAGGTTTGATTGTGCCGATAGGGGAGTGGGTAACCAAAAGCGTTTGTGCTCAACTCATTGACTGGGAGCCTTACCTTTCTGACCAGTTTTACGTTTCAATAAACCTGTCGGCGAAGCAGTTATATCGGCAACAGATTGTTGATGTTTTTCGGGGTGAGTTGGAGTTGAATCGAATCCCTGTGAGTCGTTTGCATGCGGAAGTGACCGAAAGCTTGTTGATGCAAAATGAAGAGGAGTCGGTGCAGACATTAATATCATTGCGCGAGCTTGGTATTCAGATCTGGCTTGACGACTTCGGTACCGGCTATTCCTCATTAGGTTATCTACGCAAATTCCAAGTCGATGGTTTAAAAATCGACCGAAGCTTTGTGTGCGATTTAGAGCAGGATGCGAATGATAGAGCCCTTTGTTCAACCATCATATCGATGGCTGCGGATCTTAATTTAGAAGTCGTTGCGGAAGGGATTGAAACCCAAGAGCAAGTGTCATTTTTGCAACAAAAGGGCTGCTGGATCGGACAAGGTGATATTTATGCACCCGCGTTAACCGCTCAGGAGTTTGAGAAGAAGTTTATGGGGTAATATACGGCTAATAATCAACTTTCAACCCATTTTTCAATGACTTGTTGTAATTGAGCTCCTCGGTAGGGTTTTGGCAATAAATCGTCCATGCCAGAAGTAATACAGCGTTCGCGTTCATCAGAGGTCGTGCTTGCCGTTAGCGCAATGATGGGTTGCTTATAGCCCTTATTTCTTAGGGCTTGCGTGGCTTCAAATCCATCCATCTTGGGCATTCTACAGTCCATGAAAATTAGATCGTAGCGGTTATTCTCTGTAGCAGATAGCGCTTCAAAGCCGTTGTTGGCAATATCGGGCGTTATGCTTAGCTTTTCGAGCATCTTTTCGATAACGATCTGATTCATTCGGATATCTTCAACCACTAAGATTTTAACGTGGCTTAGTGTGGGGGGCTTGGCCGTCGTACTGGCATTGGAGTTCGATAACTCTGATTGCGTGTGAGTGCTGAGAGGCAAGCGGATGATAAAGCGACTGCCTTTATCTATTTCGCTATTCACTTCGATCGTGCCATTCATCAGTTTGATCAACTGGTCACAAATGGCCAAGCCAAGGCCGGTGCCCTCAAATTGACGTTTACTGCTTCTGTCGGCCTGACTAAAGGGTTTAAATAGCTGTTTTTGCGCTTTGCTTGAAATGCCGATACCGGAATCGGTCACGGTTAATTGCAGGGTGTCGTGGTGCCAAACGGCGTCTAGGGTTACGTGGCCTTTGTCGGTAAATTTGATGGCGTTACCAATGATGTTCACTAAAATCTGTGTGATCCTTTCAAGATCGCCATGAAAATATCTTGGCAGGTCTTGGTGGCTATTAATCGCGAATTGGATTGATTTTTCTTTCGCTTTGCCAGTAAAAATGCTGAGTAATGTTTTTTCTAACATCGCCCATGAGAAGTCTTTCGCAAACAACTCAAACATGCCGGCGTTGAGTTTACTAAAGTCCAATAAATCATTGATGATCACCCGAAGAAATTCGCCGGATTGTTCGACATTATCGATAAGTTCTTTTTGCAGAGTGGTCATTTGGGTGTCTTTAAGTAGCTCTGAGCTACCTAAAAGCCCATTTAGCGGTGTTCTGAGTTCGTGATTGATCATTGCGAGAAAATCGCGGGTGGAGCGCTCAGACGCTTCGGCCCTTCGGCGAGAACGGATATTTCTATCAATAATGGTTTGGCGGCTGATGGCACTGCTAAGTAATTCCCCCACCAAGGATATAGATCTTTCAACCACCGATTGGAAGTCATCATATTGGCTGATTTTTACCGACAGGTACCCGATCCCAATGCCCGCGACTTTTAATGGAAGGTGTAGCGTACTTTTGTACCATGTGAGCTGTGCACGGCATGCGTTAGTTAATTCGATATCGCCAAACCGATGCTGCGCAAATTGCAGCGAACATTGGTCGTTGAACTGCAGCAAACAACTCTGAATGATGGCGTTCTCACTTAAGCTTTGAATAAAGTCGGTAAGGATCACGTCGTCGAGGTTTTTATCTAAGAATGTCCGGCCAAAATGGATCAAGACCGCATCGATTTGCTGCTGAAACTCTAACTTTAAGATGTTGTGTTCAGAAGCCTTTTCAAGCTCTTTTAGGGCAAATTGCAGTTGCTGGTTAGTAGAAAAGAGCTCGCGGCTTTTGGCTTCTAACAAGTGCTCCGCTTGTTTACGAGCGGCGATCTCTCTTTGAAGTTTTCTATCCTGAGGCGTATCCATAATTAAGCGGTCTGCCGTATGATATTGAACCGGACAATACTTTGATCTTGGTTTTGCGGTTGCATGTCTACTTGTATGGTTTCACCAAAGTAAGCCGCACAACCTTGTAATAGCCCTAGGCACACCTGAGACATACAGCGCGCACTGTGGTAATCCATGACCATCTCCGTTTCGGTTTCACTAATAAATGAAAATTTTGGCGGTTGGGCGTCGGAGTAGAGTTTCTTCACTTCAATATGGATGTAGTCCTCGACGTGACGAATAAATTGAAAGGTATCACTGCTTTGGACAAGGCTGGCACTGCTTGGTAGTGAGGCCAATAAGTGGCTAAAAATAGATTGGCCGAAAACCCGCTGTAGCTCTTCTGCGGGTATCGAGGTTTTTTTACTCAGATTGATAATCAACTTGACCAATTGTTTATGGTCGTAACTGCCGACAGAGGTATAAATGCCTTCATCTTGCGACATGATTAGAACCTGATCTAATACCTCTAAGCCAAATTTCTCTTCGATGAGCTCAATAAACTCGGTAAAAATGATCCCTTTCATGGCCTCTCCAATAACCCACCTTTTAAGTCAAGTATTGCTGAGAACGCCAGATTTTCAACTTTTCCCCGCTATAACGACAACAAGCGCCTTTAAGTGCCACAAAAGGTTTGATAGTTGGCGTCTTTATCTTGAGCGAGATCTTGATATAAGTAACTGCGGCTTAACGTCTGATAGGGCGAGCGAAGTACTTCGAGAAACTGCTCTGCCGCTTGATTATTCCCGCTTCGTTGGCACTCGGCCAAAACCGTTTCGACATGGTGGTTGCGCGGAATAACGATGGGGTTATGCTGTTTCATCGTGCTCTGTGCAGTGGTGCTGTCTTCGATGTGGGCCAACCAGTCATTAAACCAGTCTCCGAGCTCAGCGTTTAGCGCTCGGTGCAACTCGGTGTCGTTCGGGGTTAGCGCGTCGGTTAATCGCTGAAAAGTGGTGGTGTAGTCTTGTCGGTTGGAGTGCATGATTTCGAGTAATCTGTCCACCAGTTGTTGGTGACAGCCGCCATTAAGCCCAAGCTTACGGCTCATCATCGCGTAATAGGCCTCTTTATATTGGTCGGTGATTTGGAAAATGATCGATTCTAGCTTCTCGATGGCTTGCTGTTTATCTACCTCCAGTAAAGGAAGTAAGCTTTCGGCAAGCCGAGCCATATTCCATTGCATGATCCACGGTTGGTTGCCATAGCAGTAGCGTCCTTCGCTGTCGATAGAGCTAAACACCGTAAGCGGATCATAGTCTCCCATCATTGCGCACGGCCCGTAATCGATGGTTTCTCCTGAAATTGACGTGTTATCGGTGTTCATTACACCGTGAATAAACCCGACTCGCATCCATTCGACTGTGGTTTGGATCTGCTTTTCGATCACCGCTTTCAAAAACAGACACGCCTTATCGTCATCTACCAGATCGATGTGTGGGTAGTGGCGGGTAATGGCATAGTCAAGCAGGCGACTAAGTGCACTTTCATCATAATGGGCTGCGACATATTGAAAGGTGCCAACGCGCAAATGACTGGCAGCAACCCGAGTGACCACGGCGCCGGGTTCTGCAACTTGGCGGTAGACCTCCTCACCCGTGGTCACCACCGCGAGCGTTCGAGTCGTCGGGACGCCGAGCGCGTACATCGCTTCACTCATAATGAATTCGCGAATAGCAGGTCCGAGCGCACAGCGGCCATCGCCGCGGCGAGAGTAACGTGTTTGTCCCGACCCTTTTAATTGAATGTCTAGCTCGACACCTTGGCGGTTTTTTAGTTGGCCAAGTAAATGCGCTCGTCCATCGCCGAGCTGTGGATTGTAGTGACCAAACTGATGCCCAGCGTATGCCAATGCGATGGGGGTTGAATTTGCAAATACTTGATTACCCGAAAAATAATCCGCAGTGTGGGTGAAAGCTAGCTCGGAAAGTGGCAATGATTCGGCCAGCGTGTCGTTCCACAAAAAGGTGCGGGGCTCTGCAACTGCAGTGGGTTGAACAACTTGGTAAAACGCCTCGCCAAGCGCAAGGTAGGAGTTTGATAGCTTCATAATCGGGTTTTGTCTCTTTCGCTGAGATCTTATAGCTACTCAAGCACATCATGTGTGTGATTTCAAACCGACAAAAAGTGTGGGTAATAGGTCAAAGATTGACCGCTCGCAATAATCACCGCTTAAAATGCACGCTATAATAAAGCACTTGCATAACAATGGAGTGTCTAATGCGTAAGCTACAAATTGAAACCTTTGAGTGTAACCAGAAATCGAGCACCATCCATATTCCTTTAGTCGTCGCCAAATCGGTGATCAATCTGTTCCCTAATAAGTTAGCAAGCTGTTTTGAGAAGGGCTCGCTTAATCTGGAAATGCTATTAGCGGCCATTAACTCCCAAGACAGCCAAGGGATGATCATGGAAATAGAAGACCACAAAGAGAACGAAAAAGTGATCCTCTCCATTATCTAGTGGGCCAAATAGCTGGATGTTTTAAAAGCTGTTATGTTTAAAGTGGTGACTTTATCAGAATGGGCCTTGGCCATTGAGTTGCAGTACGGTGAGCTAGCGGGCAGTTAGGAGGTGAGATGGAAAATATCATAATAACGGGCGCTAATCGTGGTATCGGTTTTGAAATGGCCAAGCGATTTCTTAATGAAGGTAAGCATGTGTTTGCAACGTATCGAGACGCAAAGCAGGCCGAAGAACTCATTTCATTTCACTCCCATGGCACCTTAACCGCATTAGAACTCGATGTGGATGACCCAACTTCAATCGATCGGTTTGTTGCCGCGATTGGCGATACTCGTATTGATGTCTTAATTAACAACGCGGGCATTTTAGGCCCAGAAAACCAATCTATTCATAAGATGGACAGAGAGGCATGGTTAACCACGTTCTCGGTTAACACCATTGCCCCGTTTATGCTGACCACCGCACTACTTGATAACCTTAAACGCTCCGATAACCCACGAGTGGTGAGCATCTCAAGCCAAATGGGCGCGCTCAGTCGCAATAGCACAGGATCGTATGCTTATCGCAGCTCAAAAGCGGCGTTAAATAAAGTGATGCAGGTGCTTGCTCACGAGCTTGAAAGTGAAGGCATTATTGTTTGCCCAGTACACCCAGGCTGGGTAAGAACCGACATGGGAGGAGAGCTCGGTGAAATATCCGTACAAGAAAGTGCTACTGGGCTAGTTAGTCTTATTACCCAACTAAGCAAAGAACACTCCGGCCGATTTTGGACTTGGGAAGGGGAAGAGCACCTTTGGTAAAGCATTGGAGCGCATATTACGAGTATAGAGTTCAAAGTGGGGAAGCTAAATTTGCTTCCCTTTTTTATATTGGCTTGATGTCCATAAGAGTACGGAGATTAATTTGTAGCTATCATTTTAACTATGAAAAGTTAACTTCCATTTAACTAAGCCTAAAATTAACGAAAGATGTATATCTATAAATAACTCAGTTTCATTGCTCTTAGATATGACGCGAAATTCATCAGTGTCGACCTTGTTTGGAACTTTATACAAAGTAGAATCCTGTTAGTTAAAGCAAGAGTCGAAAGCATGAGACGTCTCATATACTGTTTTTGTATATTAATACTATTTTTGTCATTTGGTAGCGATAGCAAAATGTTGAATTTCCTAAAACCTTATTCCTATAAAATATGCCCAGAAATAAATGGGGTGATTAACAAGGATGGAGAACCTTTCCCTGGCCTGGAGTTGAATTTACATGTCGAATATGGAGATGGTTATTTTTTACATAAAGCGACAACCGACGAAAAAGGGCGGTTTTATTTTGATGAGGTTATAATCCATCGCTGGTTTAAGCCATCAAAACTTAATAACAATGTTATTGGTATAGAGCTACTTGTGACTTCCGGTGGCAGAGAAAGACATATGTGGGCATCTTATGTCGATGCGCTTGTACTCGACAAGTTCATTATCGACAATCTTGCGAACCTAGAATGTGATATAGATTCCGCAAGGTATCAGTATGATTTTCCTAATGAAAAAGAAAGCAGTGTTCCATATAATGTGTATGGAATCTGTAGTTTAAAAGGGTATGTAAGCAAAGTAATTAACGAGGATGAGGTAGAGGAATAATGACAGTTTTATCACCCAAATTAGCTTCTCAAATAGCAAATATGCCGTATCAGCTAATAGTAAATGATAAGCCGTTAATTGTACATTCATCTGTTAAACAGCACTTTGTTTTTAACAGAGAAAAAAGAAGCTTTGATGGTAAAACCGGAGGGATATTTGGTTTTTTAAGTTTTGGTGCCCGTACAGAGGGATTTGCCATTATAGGACTTGGTAAAGGTAAATATAAAGATGAATTGGTTATATCGGTAAGAGGCACTAAGCGGATTAATGATTGGGTAACTAACTTAAATATTGGGTTAAAAGGTGCGCCTAATGGCGCCTTGGGCCACGCTGGTTTTATTAATACTTTTCATACTTTAAGGCCTAAGATTAAACAGTTTCTGCTGTCTCAATCACGAATGCCTAAGCGAGTTCACTGCGTCGGTCACAGTCTTGGCGGAGCGCTAGCGTCGCTTTTTGCTGATTGGCTGAAAGATGAGTTTTCAATGCGAGTCAATCTCTATACATTTGGTGCGCCTCGTGTAGGGCATGAAAGCTATACACGTAAGTCGGATCAGGCAAATGACAAAATATACCGATGCACCCATGGTGCAGACCCTGTACCAATGATCCCATTGTGGCCATTTCAACATGCTCCCTATTCCGGGCATGAATACCGATTGGACAATAGCTCGGGGATTATTAAAGATACTCATGGAATGGGACCAAGGGCTAACCCTGGATATGTAAATACAGCAAACGCAGAAAATTGGGGGTCACTGAATACTCGCTCAAACCACTTTCTGAATACCCCTGTTCGGTTGAAATTCGAGAATCGCAATCAAGCGACCTTTAACGAGTATTGGTCAGATAAGTTGAGCGCAGCATTAACAACTCTGCTAAAGGATGCGGGTTATTTCAAAGCAATGACAGTGCAGGCAGGCCTATCAAGTGGGCTAACTTTCTATGACAAACTCGCGCAATGTGTTGAAAAGGTGGCAGCTGCGTCGACAGAACTAGCCGAGCAAACAATGGGGTTGTTGGGGCATATGCTTGCCTTTGCCGGTAGAACGGTGACAAAAATTACAAAATTAACGGCCAAATACATTAAGTGGGTATTTGATGTCACGCTGAAAAAGCTTTATTTAGCTGCGCACAGTGCGATTTCGTCATTGTATTAAGTTGTATCTTTAAGTTAGTTCACCGTAAAGCAAGTCGAACTGACCTCAGAAAGCAAAGAGGGAGCTAAATCGCTCCCTCTTTTCGTTTGTGTGCGCCGTAGCGACTTGATTTATTGCTTCAACATCTGCTGGCTAGCTTGTTCTAGCTGCTTTAATTTGCCCTGTAGCGCCATGGTGCTTTGATTAAAGTTACCCGGGTTAAGCACTTGGCTTGGTTGTGATGGGTAGCCTTCTAGCGTGCCTAAGAAGCTTTGCACTTCGTTTGCAACTGGGACGAACAACCACATGTTATCGGCCATCCAGCGTAGGTACATGCCAGACTCGTGCGGCGCTTTCTCGAATGGGTCTGCACGTAGGTGGACAATTTGCGGCCAGTTTGGTTGGAAGCGTACCGCATCGGTAATGTTTCCTTCTAGTACCGCAAAAGAGATTTTGAAATCGCCGCTGCGTACTGCGTTTAACTCGCCATTGGCAGAAAAGTACAGCATGCTGTCGCGAGGGCCGTGCTCTTGCTTACCTTCAAAATAAGGCAGGAAGTTGTAACCATCTAAATGAACACGCCAGTTTTTGCCGTTGTAACGCGCACCGTCATCAGAGGCGAGTTTCTCAACCACTTTGTCATCACCGGCGGCGGCGAGTAGGGTCGGAATCCAATCTTGGTGGGACATGATATCGTTGATCTTGGTTCCCGGTTTGATCACGCCAGGCCAGCGCACAAGCTGTGGAACACGCATGCCGCCTTCGTAGGTGGTGCCTTTTTCACCGTGGAAATAGGTGGCGCCGCCATCAGGCCATGATACGGTTTCTGCTCCGTTATCAGTGGAGTAGATCACAATAGTATTGTCGGCAATTTTCAGCTCGTCGAGTTTGTCGAGCAAAATACCAACATGGTCATCATGCTCGAGCATACCATCGGCGTAGATGCTGATGCCCGATGCGCCTTGATACTTCTCTTGCAGGCGAGTCCAAACGTGCATACGTGTGGTGTTGTGCCAAATGAAGAAAGGTTTGTCTGCTTTCACCGCTTTTTCCATGAATGCCAGCGAGGCTTCTAAGAACTCCTCATCGGCGTGCTCCATACGCTTACGCGTCATTGGGCCGGTGTCTTCGATCTTGCCATCCGCCGTGGACTTTATTACCCCGCGCGGGCCATATTTCTGGCGAAATTCTGGGTCTTTCGGGTAGTAATAGGTTTCTGGCTCTTCTTCGGCGTTGAGGTGGTAAAGGTTACCAAAGAACTCATCAAAACCGTGGTTAGTCGGCAAGTGTTTGTCTTGGTCGCCCATGTGGTTTTTACCGAACTGAGCCGTCATGTAGCCTTTTTCTTTGAGTAAATCTGCAATCGTTGGAGCCCAGTCTGGAATACCATGATCAGAGCCAGGCATGCCAATGGTTAACAGCCCCGTACGGAAAGGTTCTTGGCCGGTTAGGAACGCAGCGCGTCCCGCGGTACAAGACTGCTGCCCGTAATGGTCGGTGAACAATGCGCCTTCATTGGCGATGCGGTCAATGTTGGGGGTTTCGTAGCCCATCATGCCGTTGTTGTATGCACTGATATTGAATACGCCGATGTCATCACCCCAGATGGCGAGGATATTCGGTTGGTCTGCAGCGGCAGCAGCGCCGGATGCAGCAAGAAGGCCAACACCTACAGCGAGTTTGTTCATTTGGGTAGTCATAGGGACTCCAATTGTTGATGTGATTGGATTATCAAGGCGCGTATTTGCTCCTCGTGGTATCCAAATTAATCGCAGGTCGGTGGGCTGTCGCTTTATAGAGACTATAACCAAAGGTTATATCGGCTTGAGATAGGATGAAGGACGTTATTCGTATCGCGGAGCCCCTCATGAACCAAACTCAACTCACCGTTAATCAATTGATTCAACAAGTAGAAAGCCAAGTCATTGGCCAAAGCCATGTGGTTCGAGCCCTAGTGATGGGGCTGCTGACGAAAGGGCATGTGCTGCTTGAAGGCCTGCCGGGAACCGCCAAAACCCGCTCGGTAAAAAGCTTGGCCGAGGCGCTTAATGCGCAATTTGGCCGAATTCAGTTTACCCCCGATCTATTGCCTTCGGATGTAACCGGAACCGAGGTGTATCACGAGGTGGATGGTAACCATCAGTTGAGTTTTCAAGCCGGCCCCATTTTTAACAACTTAGTATTAGCCGATGAGATCAACCGCGCGCCAGCTAAAGTTCAGGCGGCGTTACTGGAAGCAATGGCGGAATACACAGTGACGGTGTCGGGCGAAAGCCATGTGTTGCCGCCCCTGTTCATGGTATTGGCGACCCAAAACCCGATAGAGCAAGAAGGCACGTACGCGCTGCCAGAAGCGCAATTAGACCGGTTTATGATGAAAGTGTCGGTCGATTACCCAAGCGAAAGCAGTGAACTGGACATCATCAAGCTGCTGCGAGACGAAGAGCGCCGTGAGCATTCGACCAAATCAAACAACGGCGGGCAGCAAAGTGTTTCGCCCACCAACTCAGAGCAAGTGGCTGATGACCGCTTACTGCTAGATCCGTCCATTATTTTAAATGCGCGTAAAGAGCTAACTGGCGTGACGGTGTCACCTATTGTCGATCGTTATATTGTAGCCTTGGTGATGGCAACTCGCGAGCCAGAGCGCTATCCCGCCAGCCAGTTATCGGCTTGGATTGAAGTAGGCGCAAGCCCGCGGGCTTCCATTGCGTTAGACAAGTGCGCGCGTGCTCACGCGTGGTTAGAGGGGCGAGACTACGCCATGCCCGATGATGTTCGCGCGGTGGTTCCAATGGTGTTAGGCCATCGCTTTAGCCTGTCTTACGATGCGCTGGCTGAAGGCGTGAGCCGAGCCGAAGTGATCAACGAGTTACTTGACCACATCGAAATCGGTTAGTGATAGGAGAGGATCATGTTTGCTCACAACAAAGTGAACAGAACCGCGGCTCAATCGCCAGCGCAGGATTCGCGTCTGTACTGTCAGCCCCCACATTTGGTTAAGCTTCAGGCGCAAGCTCAGTCGTTTAGCTTACTGCCGCACCTGATGTCGGGTAGCCGAATGTCTGGCCGACATCAGGCGCTCTTTCGTGGTAGAGGGCTTAAATTCGAAGAACTGCGTCACTACCAGCAAGGGGATGACATTCGAAATATGGATTGGAAAACCACATTTCGAGTCGGCAAGCCTTATGTGCGTAGCTATACCGAAGAGAAAGACCGCAATGTGATGGTAGTGGTGGATCAGCGGCCGAATATGTTCTTTTCATCGCTGTCGGTGATGAAGTCGGTAGTGGCGGCTGAAACCGCGGCATTGTGCGCATGGCAAACCCTGAAACAAGGCGACCGGGTGGGGTTTCTTTTCGCGGATTGTCGTGGGATCAGTGCGTTTCCCTTCCAGCGCTCTCAAGCGCAATTGATCCATCGGCTAAAGCACCTCGCGCAGGCTAACCAAAGCTTGAGTGTCGATACCCCTTGGGTTGCCAGCAACCATTTTTCTCATATTGTCGCGCAACTCAAACGCATCAGTCCCAAAGCGGGGACGGTGATCATCGTCAGCGATTGGATAGACGCGACACAAAATGACATCACGATGCTAAAACAGCTCCAAGCGCACAATGATCTGCTTTGCGTCATGGTGTCTGATCCGTTAGAACAGGCTCTGCCATCCTCACTCTATTCACAAGCATGGGTGGTTGGGGACGGTCATCAGCAAATAAGCATTCAGGGGCAACTGTTAACACAGGTCAACAAGACGCTCGCCGACACGTTAAGTTCGAGAAGACAAAATCTGTCTAAAATCATGCACTCCCAAGGCTTACCGCTCATTGAGCTGGATACCTCTGGCGACCATTTGTCTGCTTTTAAACGCCAAGTAGGAGGCCGAGGGTGACACAGCATCTAACCCCAAGTACGTATATCTTACGAAACTTAAATGACGTTGAAGTGTTGCCATCTGTCTCGTGGCTTCCTGAAACGATAGGCTGGAAAGTGTTAACGGCGCTCGCGTTGTTGTTGCTTGCCTATGGTAGCTATCGCAGGTGCGCACGCTGGTGGCGCAATCGCTATCGCCGCGAAGCGACGCAAGCCCTACAAGCGCTGCTTTTCGCATCAAATGATGAAAATTCTGACACCGCTTATCGGCTGTTTTCGGTATTAAAAAGCGTGCTCTATTATCTCGACAACCAGCATGGCCGGCTCCAAAACGAAGCTTTTTTGACTACGCTGGATGCCATGAATAGCGGTCACGCTAAGCAAAAACACAGCGATGGTTTAGAAGGGGAAAATTTTCAGTTTTCTGGTGAACTTGGTAACCGCTGGATGCACTCTTTAGTTAACCCCAAGGCACGCTTAAGCGCAAATGAGATAGAATTTCTCATCTACAAAAGCCTTTGTTGGGTAGACAATCACCAACACCTTGGAGGGCAAGCGAATGTCTGAGCTTGAGTTTGTTTATCCACTGATGTTTTTGTGCTTGCCACTGCCTTTGTTGGTCTACTATTTTTTCCCCGCCCATAAAACCAGCCAAACTGCGGCGAGGGTGCCATTTTTTGGCCTGTTAATGGACGCATTTGGCACTCAGGCGAACTCACAAACCAATCAATTAAAGCCAAGCTGGTGGCAGCGGGGGATATTGCTTATCTCTTGGGCGCTGATGGTCACAGCACTGGCTAAGCCAACCTTATTAGGTGAAGTACAAACGCGCCAATTAATGGGCCGTGATGTGATGGTGTTATTGGATCTTTCTGGCTCAATGGCCGAGCAAGATTTTGCTCGGCAGCAAGGACGAGTGGAAGAGCATGGGGGTAGCTATCAAACGGATAACAAAATCAGCCGCCTAGACGCTGCTAAACAAGTGCTTAGCGAGTTCGCCAAAAGTCGCCAAGGTGATCGCTTAGGGCTGATTTTATTTGGTGATGCGGCGTTTGTGCAAACCCCCTTTACCGCCGACCTTCAAGCGTGGCTGGCCTTATTGGATCAAACTGAAGTCGCGATGGCCGGACAAAGCACCTTTTTAGGTGATGCGATGGGGCTGGCGATAAAAGTCTATCAGCAGCAGCCAAAAACCGGTAACGAAGAAGCCAGCGAAAAGGTGGTGATTGTGCTGACCGATGGCAACGATACCGGCAGTTTTGTCGAGCCCATTGATGCTGCCAAAGTGGCTGCGGCCCTTGGAGTAAAAATCCACATGATCGCCATGGGTGACCAGGCAACAGTAGGGGAGTCGGCGATTGATATGGAGACGGTCGAACGCGTTGCGGCGCTAACGGGCGGGGAGTCTTTCCAAGCCTTGGATAGCGCCGAGCTTGCCAGCGCTTATCAAGTGATTAACGAGTTAGAACCCAAGCTGTATCAAAGCACTTCCTATCAACCAAGAAAGGACGTGCATTATTACCCAATGTTACTGATCGTCGCGCTGTATTTGGTCGCTTTTTCCATTGCCACAACGGCTCGGGTGTTAAAAGGGCGCGCGATTTCTCGCCACGCTAATCAGGAGCCTAATGATGATTGATGTTACCGACCTCGCCACCATGGCGGCCCAGTTTCATTTTATGCGCCCAGCTTGGCTATTATTGCTGCTGCCTTTAGCCGTGTTAGTTTATTTACGCTGGCAGCAGGACGAAACCAGCAGCGCTCATCAATTGCTGCCTAAGCACTTAAGAGAAGTGCTGCTCATCGGCGATAGTGGTTGGAAGAAACAGCTGCCGTTAAAACTGCTTTCGGCAGGCTTTGTTGCGGCTATTGTTGTATGCGCGGGGCCAAGCTGGCAGAAGATCCCTTCGCCATTTGGGGAAGACAAAGCCTCACTCGTCGTGGTGCTGGATAACAGTGAATCAATGCTAGAAAAAGACGTCGCGCCGAGCCGTCTCATCAGAGCCAAACATAAGATTGAAACGGTATTAAATAGCCGAGATGGCGGCAGAACGGGGCTGATCGTTTACGCAGGAACGGCGCACACCGCGATGCCAACCACCTCGGATTCGGCGGTTTTTCATCCGTATCTTGCGGCAATCTCACCCCAAGTGATGCCCAAGTCGGGCAAGCAAGCAGAAACCGCGATTGAGTTAATAGACCAACAGATAGGCGGTAACCGCAGTGACACCGTATTGCTGATCACCGATGGAGTGTCGCCTCATGCGATCAAGCAGTATCAAGCCTATTTCGAGCATTCCTCGGCGCAATTGCTGATCCTTGCGGTGGGCAACCGAGCAATGAACAGCGCCCACCCATTAGACATGAGCTCGCTATCTCAATTAGCAAGCGCAACCAATGGGGAATTGATCGAGCTAACCACAGATAACCGTGATGTTGAGAAAATCAACCGTCTGATCAGCAAACACATGCAGCTTAATGGTGAGTCGGCGATGCCATGGCAAGATATGGGCTATCCGCTGTTATTTCCGGTCGCACTCTTGCTGCTGCTTTGGTTTAGAAAAGGCTGGGTCGTGCAATGGTGTTTGGCGCTGGTGATGATTTCGGGATTGGGCGTTAGCTCCCCAGTGTTGGCATCTTCCTCTCAGGTTATTTCACAACAAGCCGTTGATAGCGTGAGCCTATCTAGCGGAGATGGTTTTAAGCATCTAACCGCGAAAACCGAGCAGGCGAACCCTACCGCACTCTCGATGAGTGAACGTGCAACCCAGTGGTGGTGGGATCTATGGTTAACTCCCGATCAGCAAGGGCAAAGGTTGTTTAACCAAAATGCTTACTTAGCCGCCGCGCAAGTGTTTCACGACCCAATGCGCAAGGGCGTTGCGTATTACTACGCGGGGGAATACGTTCAAGCGCACAGCGCATTCTTGCAAAGCGCCAGCGGCAGTGAAGGCAAGTTTACCCAGCAGCAAGCGCTGGCACTTTACAACGCCGCAAGTGCATTAGCGCGGCAACGAGAATACCTTGCCGCAAGTGAGCTACTAGAAAGTCTGTTAAACGAGCCGAATCTCAATCAGGCCTTAAGCGCCAAAGCATTGCAAAATTTGCACGTTATTCGCCATATCATTGAACAAATCGACACAACCAGCCAAAGCCAGTCGAACACCACTGATGGGCTGGAAGAGTCAATAGAATTGGGTGACAACCCGCAAACGTCCAACGGCCACGATGAGCAGACTAGCGCCGCTGTTATGTTGCGCGAGCAGTTAAACGCCAATGAAATATTAGGCAGCGAAGCGCTTGCCGAAAAGTGGCTGAAAAGGGTTGAAGCCGATCCTAAATACTTTTTAATGACTAAATTTCAAATTCAACTGCAAAACCGCAGCAAGCAGGGAGGGGCGCATAATGAGCACTAACCGATATCGACTAATAAAAACGCTGAAATATGGGCTAGCTATCGTCTTGCTGTCGGTTTCTTCTTTCAGTTTTGCCACCCAAGCGCCATTGAATGTGGCTAAGCAGGCCAACGTAATGACTTGGATCGGAGAAAGCAATGCTAAGCCATCAAGTAACGCGTTGTTGCCATCGTTTAGTGTTTATCAGCAGGTCAGCGTGTTTATTGAAGTCTCGACCCCAACCTGGTTTGCGGGGGGCACGCACATAGACTACATCGAAGTGCCAGATGCCATTGTTAGGCAAAATAACCAGCAGGCGACCAACTACACAGTGCGAGAACACGGCCAAACTTGGTCAAAACAGCGCTGGGAGATCCCAATTTACCCTCAGCGCACCGGTCAGTTTGTCATCCCGAGCGTAAAAGTTTCGGTGACGCTTGCCGGTGAAGCGCGGCAAAAAATCAAGCGCGTTTTTCATACTGGCGAAATGCAGTTTACGGCCCGTTTACCCAGCGGCCATTTAACCAATGACGAAGAGTGGTTCGCCGCCAGTGAGGCCAAGATAGAGCAAAACTGGCAAAGCTCGAATACCGCGCTACATGTTGGAGACAGCGTAACAAGAAAAGTCACGCTAACAGCGCAAGATACCGTCTCTATCATGTTACCTTCGCTGCTTGCATCGGGTTCAACCGATCAGTACCAGAGCTTTTCGGCGCCAGCACAACTGACCGACCAACACGGCAGAGGAAACTACCGAGCGCAGCGCTCCGAAGAGCAAACCTACGTATTGCAACAGGGTGGGGAAGTCACGTTTCCTGCCATCGAGCTCAAATGGTGGGACAGCAAAACCCAGCAACTTAAAACGCTGCTCGTGCCGCCGCAAACATTTAGCGTAAAACATACCTTGAGCTCTTATCTCAATGCCTACCGCTCTGAGCTGTTATTGGCAGGCGGTTTAGTGCTGATGCTGAGCGTTATCGTGATTGGCAGTTACCGTTACTATCAAACTCATCCTAAACCTGAATGGGCGCTCTTTTTGCAGCTGCTTTGGCAAAGGCAGTGGCCTTTAGCACGGGTGGCGCTCTATCGCGCTCTTCGCCATAAACGCGGATTGCTAACGCTGAATACGCTGCCGTTAGATGCAGATGCACAAAGGGCGAGCGACGCCATTCAACAAAGCGATGCCAATCGGGCCAGTTACATCACGCTATGGGGTAAGATCCGAGCAAAGAAAACGGAAGCTGGCTCACTAATCCCTAAATGTTTGAAATTATGAATGACGTTTGAGTGCAAATTTCGCATAGTATGAGAGGGCAGTACGTTTTACCTCGATAACCGACTAAGCTGAGCGAATATGAAAAACACCGAGCTAAACCTAATTCCAATATTTGTCGCCATTTATGAAGAGCAAAGCTTATCCAAAGCGGCCGCCCGCATGCAGATAAGCCAGCCCGCGGTGAGCAAGGCATTGGCAAGGCTTAGGGATATCTATGACGAGCCGCTGTTTCACCGCACCGCTTCAGGCGTTGAGCCTACATCGTTTGCGAGTGATATTTACCCTGCGATGTCGGCTTCCTTAAAGAACTTCACCTCGACGCTCTCGGCCTCGCGTGACTTTGACCATCGCGTGTCGAACCGAGTGTTTTCTATTGCCTGTGTTTCCGTTGCCAGTTACGAACTGTTGCCTAAATTAATGGCGATCATCGCCAAAGTCGCGCCGAACATCGCCCTTGAAGTTCACCCGCTATTTACTGAGGACTACGAGTCGGACTTACGTTTGCAGCGCTACGATTTGATCATCAACATTCCACCCAACGGCCGCAGCAGCCTAAAGCAAGAAGTGCTGTACACCGAAAGCTTAAAAGTGGTGTGCTCAAGCTCGCACCCAAGAATTGGCGACACCCTTTCTGAAGAGGAATTTATCAACGAGGGCCATGTGGTGGTATCACGCTGGCATACCCGCGGCAGCTTGCTTAACAGCAAAGACTATCCCAACCTTGAGCAAAGGAAAATCGTCTACCGCGCCGCAGGCGTATTGGAAATGCTCCCCGTGATCAACTCTTCTGAGCTAATCGGCATGCTACCCGAGTCGAGCGTGGTGATGTTTCAGCAAATGTTCCAAATAAAAATGCTCCCCGTCCCATTCCACCTCCCCATCTCCGACCTAAGCATGATCTGGCACCCAAGCCGCACCAACGAAAGCGCCCACCGCTGGTTGAGAGAACGGTTGAAGGAAGCGGCGAAAGAGATCAGGCGGGGTTAAAGCAATGCCGATTTATGCGATCTGGCTCGTCACCACGCTCCGCGTGGTAATGCATACCTGACTTGAAGCGATCATTGCTGGGTAGGGAACGAGAACGGGTAAGTTTTGAGTTTTGTAACTCGTTTTTTCCCAAAAATGAGCTAGAAAAATGAGGAAAATAAAAACAATATGGCAAGAATGTTTCCAGACTTTGGGCCAAAATCCAACGATAGTAAGTATGCTGAGCCTTTATTTTATAGGACATTAAAAGATGAGCTAGATGACAAGTTTACTGTAATCCACTCTATACCTTGGCTTTCGTCATTTGTATCAGGCTTACATAACAAAAAAAGTCCGATTGGTGAAATAGACTTCTTAATATTACACCCTGAGCTTGGAACTTTGGCTGTTGAAGTTAAAGGTGGAAAAATATCTCATGGTCGCAATGGTTATTATTATACGAATACTGGCGATAGGCTTGACCCAGTCTCTCAGCTGGATAGGAGTATGTTTGCTCTCCAAAAAATTTTAGAAAATAATGGAGTTAAGATAAAAATCGGAAGAGGATTTTATTTTCCAGATTCAAAAATGAATCCTTTTGAGCTGCCGCCAGAGTTGGTTGATTATTCTTCTTTAGTCCCCAAAGCTCTAACTATTGATATTAATGACTCAGTAGGTGAGAAAGTTCAACAAATAATGAGTGAATAGCCACCAAATCAGTAGACACTCTTTAACTTGATTTCATATTGCCTTTCATACTCTACTGGCGATAACTGATTATTGGAACCATGTCGGCGT
>Ga0070724_10000355_pt1 | contig 35162 bp, 35 predicted proteins | sample tdDd001_FD_67278 | JGI IMG/M metagenome (GOLD analysis project Ga0070724, IMG submission 67278) | Marine sediment microbial communities from the Atlantic coast under amendment with organic carbon and nitrate - tdDd00.1 | ecosystem: Environmental > Aquatic > Marine > Coastal > Sediment | place... | reverse complement strand
GACATCGGTTTTACTTATCAAATAGACGGCGACGCAAATATTCAGTATGTAGCGAGCCAATACCCAGCGCCATTAACCAAGTTAGCCGGCAAAAAAGCCCGCGCACAGCTTCAGGCATCGGGTAACCAAGAGACGATTTCTGGTCGTTTGCAATTACCCGGCGTTAAGTATCAAGCAGAAATAGATATTAGCGGCGATAAGCCAGTGCTAGAGGCGACCAACTTGGTGGTTGGTAAAGGCGCGTTTAAAGTGAGCCCAGTGGTCGGGCACAGCGCTTCGATACGCACTAAGCAGTTTGATTTAGATGAGTGGCTCAGCCTGTTTTTAGGGCCAGTGACCGGGCCTAAACCTTTGGTAAGCGAGCTCGATATGCCAGAGCTTCCAATGCCAACTCGGGTAGACTTATCCACCCCGACTTTAGTGTTAGGCGGCATTGACTGGCACGATGTTGACTTTCAAGCGCGTAAAAAGAGCTTAGGTTGGCGAATGAACTTAGAGAGCGCGGAAGCGAAAGGTCAGGCGAACTATTTGGAGCCCTACGATCTCACCGTCGCGTTAGATAGGTTGCAGGTGTATGTCCCATCGCTTGATGAGGTAAGTGACGAGCAGCCTGCGAAAGAGGTGGTTGCTGCCCCAAAAGAGCTGGTTTCGGCTTTGGATCGAACTTTACATCAAGCGCTGCCGAATTTGACGCTAGCGATTAATGATTTTTGGTTCCAAGGCTATAAGGTTGGTCAGGTTAACGTTGATTTTCAGCGCCAAGGTGACCGCCTTGTTTGGGATCAGGTGTCGCTGCGTAGCGGTGCAAACAAGTTTGATGGCACAGGCTGGTGGAAACTCACCGACACTGAAAACCGCTCTCACTTTGAGTTTAATATGTCGGGTGATAACAACACCGATCTGATGGAGCGGTTTGGTATTACTTCTGGGATCCAAAAAGCGCCGTTTGAAATGAGCTCCAAACTCGACTGGCAGGGTTCACCTTGGGACCCTCAAGTTGAGACACTAAGTGGTCAAATGAGCTCTAAACTGGGCAGCGGTATTATTTCGGATGTCAGTGGTGCCGCTCGGTTGCTGGGGCTATTTAGCCTAGACTCTATTCTGCGTAAGATGAAATTGGACTTTACCGGGGTATTTGACAAAGGGATGGCGTTTAACAGCATTTCGGGGAGTGGCAATATCAAAGATGGGGTCTTTGTCACTAACGATATTGATATGGACGCCGCCGCCGGCAGAATGAAGATCCGTGGTTTAGCTGACCTTACCACTCAGCAAGTCGACGCGGAAGTAGAATTTACGCCGGATCTTACATCGGGTATTCCCGTGATCTCGGCTTTTGCCGTCGCCCCACAAACCGCAATCTTGGTTTTTGCGGTGACAACGGCATTATCACCGGTGATCGACGTGATCACTCAAGTGCGTTATGAGGTGAAAGGCCCGCTCGATGCTCCTCAGGTTAATGAACTGTCGCGTAGTAAAGGGCAGTATCAATTACCCAAAGATAAGTAATACTGAGTAGAAGCAGAAAGAGCAGGGAGGCATACATGCTGAGGGTAGGGCTAATTCAAATGACTTCTGGGCCAGATATGGAGCACAACCTCCAGTATCTTGCCCAAGAGGTTGCTAAACTGGCTAAGCAGGGCGCACAGCTTATCAGTTCGCCGGAAAACGCCTTGCTGTTTGCAACGAGCGCGGATTACCATCGTCACGCCGAACCTTTGGGTGAAGGGAAAATGCAACAAGGCTTCTCAGCCCTTGCAAAGCAGTGGCAATGTTGGCTGCATATTGGTAGCTTCCCGATCCGCTGTCAGCACGGAGTCACGACCACCAGTTTACTTTATACCCCAACAGGCGAGCGACAGCTGCATTACGATAAGCTACACATGTTTGATGTCGACGTTGCCGATGGGCACAAGCGTTATCGGGAATCAGAAACCTTTGCGCCAGGCAATGAACTGGCACTTAGCACGCTGCCGTTTGGTACCGTGGGCCTGACGATCTGTTATGACTTGCGCTTTCCCGCTCTGTTTCAGTGCTTGCAAGAGCGCGGAGCAAATATCATCTTGGTTCCGGCGGCCTTTACTGCCGTTACAGGCCAAGCGCATTGGGAGCCCTTGTTACGTGCGCGCGCAATAGAAAACCAAGTTTGGATTATCGCCGTCGATCAGACGGGTACTCACCCCTGCGGGCGTGAAACTCATGGGCATTCGATGGTCATCTCTCCATGGGGAGAGGTGGTGTTACAGTTAGGACAAAAACCTCAAAGTGCGTGGGTTGATATCGCGCTGGAACAAACCGAACAGATAAGGCAAAGCATGCCAGTGAGTGAACACTCGCGCTTTGTCAGCAAATTAAAAGAAGAGCCAAATAAATGACCATAAATATCGTAGAACAAGAACTTCTAGCTCCTAGTGGGCTAACAGAAAAAGATCTCAATCAAACGCTAGGCTTGATTGCGGCGCGAGACGTTGATTATGCGGATCTTTACTTTCAATCTAGCTGGCATGAGTCTTTGGTCCTTGAAGACTCGATCATCAAAGATGGCTCATTTAACATCGATCGCGGTGTCGGCGTTCGTGCGGTTACGGGAGAAAAAACCGGCTTCGCCTATTCTGATCAAATTCAATTAGACAGCTTAAAACAGAGTGCCATTGCCGCTCGCGGTATTGCTCAGCAAGGCCAGTCTGGCACGGTAAAGACCTTTAGCCGCAGCGATAATCAAACGGTTTACTCGGCAACTAATCCGCTCGAAAGTTTACAAAAGCAGCAAAAAATTGAGTTACTAAAGCAGCTCGACGCCTATATTCGTACCAAAGAACCAATGGTAGAAGAAGTATCGGTTAGCTTGAGCGGCGTTTATGAACAAGTTTTGGTTGCGGCTACCGACGGCACCTACGCAGGGGATATCCGACCGCTGGTTCGTTTGTCGGTCAGTGTGTTGCTGCAGAAAGGCGATCGCCGTGAACGCGGTAGCGCAGGTGGTGGCGGTCGTTATGGCTACGAGTACTTTCTAGAGTCTGACGGTGGTGAGCAGCGCGCTTACCATTTTGCCGATGAAGCCATTCGTCAAGCACTGGTCAACCTTGAAGCCGATGCTGCGCCAGCTGGCACTATGCCAGTGGTACTGGGCGCGGGTTGGCCGGGTGTACTGCTCCACGAGGCCGTAGGTCACGGTCTTGAAGGGGATTTTAACCGTAAAGAGTCATCGGTATTTTCTGGCAAAGTGGGCGAAAAAGTAACCTCATCGCTGTGTACTATTGTGGACGATGGCACACTCAAAGATCTGCGTGGTTCAATTAACATTGATGATGAGGGCGTGGCAGGCCAATACAATACCCTTATTGAAGATGGCGTATTGAAAGGCTACATGCAAGATAAGCAAAATGCCCGCCTGATGGGCGTAGCGCCAACGGGTAATGGTCGTCGTGAGTCTTATGCGCACCTACCTATGCCTCGCATGACCAACACTTACATGCTACCAGGCCAGCACAGCCCAGAAGAGATCATCTCTACGGTGAAAAAGGGTTTATACGCACCAAACTTTGGTGGCGGTCAAGTTGATATTACCTCGGGTAAGTTTGTGTTCTCGACCTCTGAAGCTTACTTAATTGAAGATGGTAAGATCACTCGCCCTGTGAAAGGGGCCACCTTGGTGGGCTCGGGTATCGAAGCGATGCAGCAAGTGTCGATGGTGGGCAACGATTTGGCTATCGACCGCGGGGTTGGGGTTTGTGGTAAAGCTGGCCAAAGCGTACCGGTTGGGGTTGGTCAGCCGACCTTGAAGCTTGACTCTATCACAGTCGGTGGTACCGAGTAGCTGGGCTAAAACAGAAGCATAAAAAAAGCTGCCAAGGGCAGCTTTTTTTTCGGGGGGTAAGAAAGAGAGCTTGTCGCTCTAGAGACTAGAGACGATAAGAGCTGAGTGGGCTCGCTGCTTTCTGGCTTACGCCTCTTCTTCAAATAATGCTTTTAGTACCTTGAAAATCTCACGAAAAGCTTTTGGCGGCTTATTCGTTTGCTTTTCTTTCGCAGCTTGACGCGCAAGTTGGCGAAGGCGTTGACGATCCGCGCTTGGGAAGCGTTCCAGTACCTCTGCAATCGCACTGTCACCTTCTGCAACGACGCGATCACGAAGCTCTTCGAGCTTGTGCAGTTCAGCGGTCGCTTGCGAGTGTTTGTTACGGACTTTATCCAGCGCAGCTTGGATTGGCTCTGGATCAACAGAGCGCATAAGCTTGCCAATGTATTGCAGTTGGCGACGCTTAGCTTCATTTTTGAAACGTTGCGCATCGGCGATCGCTTCGCGTAAGTCTTCGCTGAGCGGAAACTTATCGAGTACCGCAGGCTTAAGGTCGACCAATTCTTCACCCAACACCTGTAGGGCTTCCATGTCTTCTTTCATCTCGGTTCTTGAAACCCAGATGATTTCTTCTTCCTCTTCCCAAGGCGCTTTTTGGTTTTTACGTGCCATTTTGCTTGCCTATCTCATTATCTATGTTCAATTGTCGCTTATTTTAGCAAGAATTATGGGGAGAAAGCGAAAACCTTGTTATTCTATTCAAATAAAATTTCAAAAGCAGTTATTTCAGTATGGATGTAAAACAGCAAATCGCTCAGCAAAGAGTGGAATTAGAAGCGGCCGTCGCTAAGGCGCTTGATATAGCAACAGGCTCGGCAGATGCCGCAGAAGTTGCAATCTCTAAAAGCACTGGGATCAGTGTTTCTACTCGCATGTGCGAAGTGGAAAACGTTGAATTTAATAGTGATGGAGCACTTGGGATCACGGTATATCGTGGTCAGCGTAAAGGCAGTGCTTCCACTTCAGACCTGAGTGAAAAAGCGATCCATCAGACCGTTTTGGCTGCGCTTGATATTGCCAATTACACCTCAGAAGATCCATTTGCCGGCCCGGCTCCCAAAGAGTTGATGGTAAAAGACATTCCTGACTTGGATCTTTTTCACCCTGATGAGCCCGAACCCGATCGCGCCGCTCAGATTGCGATTGAAGCGGAGCGTGCCGCGCTTAGCTACAGTGATAAGATTAAGCAGAGTGATGGTGCCAGCTACGACAGCCACTATGGGCTAAAAGTTTATGGTAATAGCCATGGATTATTGGCCAGTTATCCATCTAGCCGCCACAGCATTAGCTGCTGTGTGATTGGCCAAGATGACAATGGCGATATGGAGCGCGATTATGACTACACTGTCGCCCGTCGCGTTCAAGACCTATGGACACCTGAGCAAGTTGGCTTAAAGGCGGCAGAAAAAACCGTCAGCCGTTTGGATGCTCAGCGCTTGCCAACGGGTCAATATCCAGTGATGTTTGCCGCAGACGTTGCGACAGGCTTGATTGGTCATTTGGTCATGGCCATTAGCGGTGGCAATTTATACCGTAAGTCTTCTTTCTTGTTAGACAAACTGGGTGAGCAAGTACTGCCTGAGTGGTTCAATATTGAAGAAAAGCCACACTTACTGCGTGGCTTGGCATCGAGCCCATTTGATAACGAAGGGGTATTCACTCAAGACCGCCAAATCATCACTGATGGCGTGCTGTCGACTTACCTTCTAACCAGTTATGCCGCGCGCAAAATGAACATGACGCCGACGGGCCACGCTGGTGGTATTCACAATTGGTTTGTAAAACCAACCGGGCAAGACTTCGACGCAATGCTAAAAACACTCGGCACAGGTTTCTTGGTGACCGAGCTGATGGGGCAAGGTGTTAACATGGTAACGGGTGATTACTCACGCGGCGCGGCAGGCTTTTGGGTTGAAAATGGCGAGATCCAATGCCCTGTTTCAGAGGTGACGATCGCGGGCAATCTTAAAGAGATGTTCCAACAAATTGTGGCGGTTGGCGCCGATATCGAAACCCGCTCACAAATTCAGACCGGCTCTATCTTGATTGAGTCAATGAAAGTCGCCGGCGAGTAACGAAAATCAGGGCGTTCGATATCCTGCTAGAAACTATAAGAGCAGGCGAATGCTTTTGCTCTTATAGGAGCGAAGCGCTCTCGCCTCTAGAAGCGCAGCGTTCTAGTTCTACTGATATTCTCAGTTAAACTGTGCTCTACACTCAAAAATAAAGCCGATGTCATCGCTGACCTCGGCTTTATCCTATCTGTAACTTGTAACCCAGTTACCCAATCATTATCGTCGCCAACCCCAAGAACACCAGCAAACCGACCACATCGGTAATGGTGGTGAGTGCCATCCCCCCAGCCAGTGCGGGGTCGATATTCATCTTCTTTAAGAATAACGGGATGGTTACCCCTGCGATACCAGCAACGAGTAAGTTGGTCATCATGGCCGCTGAGATGATGCCTCCCAGCATCCAACTCTCTTTCCATACTACGACAATACCGCCAATGATTAGCGCCCAGAGCAGGCCATTCAGGAAGCCGATAGCCCCTTCTTTGAGCAATAGCTCGCGTTTGTTGGAGTCACCGATGTGACCAAGCGCTATCCCGCGGATCACCAGGGCAACGGTTTGGTTTCCGGCCACTCCGCCCATAGAAGGTACGATGGTCATCAGAACCGCAATCGCCGCCATTTGCTCTAGGGTGGCTTCAAATAGGTTAGAAACCGACGCGGCGGTTAGCGCCGCTAATACGTTAGCACCAAGCCAAATACTACGTTTGCGCGCCGACTTAAATACCGGTGCAAAGGTATCTTCGTCATCGTCTAAGCCCGCCATACTCATCATGGAGTGTTCGGCGTCTTCACGGATAACGTCAACCACGTCATCGATGGTGATACGGCCAACAAGGTGGTTATTTTCATCTACCACTGGGGCTGAAACCCAGTTACGTCTTTCAAAAAGGCTGGCAACATCAGCATCACTGGCGGTGACCGACAGCGCTTCGTCTGGATCTTCCATGATTTCGCTGATCTGCACGTCTGGCTGAGAGGTGAGCAGGGTTGTCAGTTGCAGGTAACCGGTTAGTTTTTCCTCTGCATCAAGGACATACAATGCGTCAGTGGCATCAGGAAGCTCGCCTTTCATCCTCAGATAACGCAAGACAACATCGACATCAACATCACTACGAATCGTGACGAAGTCGGTGTTCATCAAACTACCGGCGGTATCTTCTTGGTAGGAAAGGGCAGTTTCTACTCGATGACGGTCTGCACTGTCCATTTGTGACAGGACTTCGCGAGAGACATCGTCTGGTAAGCTACGCAAGACGTAGGCAACATCATCGGTCTCTAGACCTTCCGTTGCCTCAGCAAGACGTTCTGGTGCCATTTTAGACACAAGGTTATCTTTGACATCTTCGGAAAGCTCGTCGAGGATCTCACCATAATCTTCAGGATCGGTGAGTTGCCATAGGACTTCACGGCTCTTACGAGGCGAAGCCTCAAGTAAGTGGGCAATATCTTCAGGCTCCATATCTTGGAGCGTTCGACGTACATGAACAAAGCGGCCGCTGTCGAGAGCGTCACTTACGTCTTGTAGGGTTTGGTGAGTTTGGTCAAATTCTAACTGCTCAGCCATTCTCGCCCCCTAATATAGAAATGGTTACAATTTGTTGAATAATATCCTAATTCTAGTTCTTGTTTAATAAGATCTGATGAATGAGGTGAATTTTATTGTGGCTTGGTTAGTCATCTTCGTCAAAACGGTGCTCAATCAGATCACACACGGCATTGAGCGCGGCGTCTGCCTCTTCGCCACGAGCGTGAATAGTCACGCTTTGACCTTGAGAGGACTCCAGCATTAATAGTCCCATCACGCTGTCGGCCCCGGCCTCTTTTTCGCCGTTGCTCACCACTATATCGGCTTGAAAGCTTTGGGCTAACTCAACCAGTTTTACCGCTGCACGCGCATGTAGGCCGAGCCGATTTTGGATCAATATGGTTTTGCTGCACTGTTTATCTTGCGTCGTTGGCATGATTTAACTCTTATGATTTTTTTCTAGGCTCACGTGTCGGATCTGCACTTTGTGGCCTAGCTTGGTAAAGTGCTCCCCAATTTGCTGGGTAATATAAACCGAGCGGTGCTTGCCTCCGGTGCAACCGATGGCGACCGTTAGGTAGCTGCGGTTATTTTTTTGCAGCAGTGGCAGCCACTTTTCAACAAACTGTTGGATCTCCGCTTTCAGCTCGCCAACTTCTGCGTGGCTCTCTAAGAACGCTTTTATTGGGGCGTCCAAGCCGGTAAGAGGGCGTAAATCTGGGTCCCAGTGCGGGTTGGGTAAAAACCTCACGTCGAAGACATAGTCAGCGTTATTTGGCAGGCCGTATTTAAAGCCAAAAGACTCAAACACCATCACCAGCTCTTTGGCTTCGCGGCCATCGATGCAGCGGCGAACGGTTTCACTGAGCTCGTGTAGAGATTGGTCGCTGCTATCTAAGACGATATCGGCTTGCTCTTTTAAGTCGAGCAGTAGCCCCTTCTCAAGTTGGATGGCTTGCTCAAGGGAGACCTGTTCTTTCAAGCTAAGAGAGAGTGGGTGAATACGCCGAGTTTCGCTATAGCGTTTGAGTAACGTTTGTTCGGTCGCATCAAGAAATAATACGCAGACATCAAAGTGAGCCTTGAGGGCAGAAAGGGCGTTTGTCACCAAGTTAGGATCTTGTGGCAGGTTGCGAATATCAATACTCACCGCGATATTCTGCTTGCTCTCTTTTACCGACTGGGCAAAGGCGTCGAGCAGACTAACCGGTAAATTGTCCACGCAGTAGTAACCGAGATCTTCTAAAACCCGTAAGGCAACACTCTTACCTGCGCCAGACTGGCCACTTATTACAATAAGGCGCCGTTTGTTGGATGTCATGGTGATTAACTCTGATTACTGGGTGATGATATCGTAAAGCTCTTGATCCGATTGAGCGTTACGTAGTTGTTTTAAGGTGGCCTTATCGTTCAAGCGCTCGGCCATGGCTGATAAGGTTTTTAAGTGGGTTTTGCATTGCGCATCAGGAACCAGCAGAGCAAACAGTAGGTCAACAGGACGATTATCGATAGCGTCAAACTCAATTGGCGCTTGGCATTGAACCAGTACAGCAACCGCTTGATCTACTTCGCTGTCTTCTTGCATTCGACCGTGGGGAATGGCGATGCCATTACCAATTCCGGTACTGCCCATCTTTTCTCGATTGAGCATACACTCGAACAGTTCGGTGGAGTTGTGCCCTGTGCGCTTGGCTGCGATCTCACTGATGATCTCTAGGGCACGCTTTTTACTGGTGCATTGGACTGCACTTTTGGTGCAGTCCAATGAAAGTACTTCGCTTAATTGCATGATTAATGGCTACTTATTTTCTCTTTGTGCTTATTCAATTGACGAACAAGTTTATCGACCAAGGCATCGATGGCAGCGTACATGTTTTCGTCGGTTGCCGCCGCATGAATGTCACCTTGATTTACATGTAGGGTAGCTTCGGCGATTTGGTCGAGTTTTTCAACACGTAATACCACATGGACGTTATTAATGTGGTCAAAGAACCGCTCTAATTTTTGAAATTTAGATTGAACGTAGTCTTGCATTGAATCGGTTAGATCAACGTTATTGCCTTGAATATTGATTTGCATAGACTTTCCTTCTTTGTAGGCCTTAAAGTAGGCGTTTACGCTGACTCGACGGCGCGATGCCTAGGGATTCGCGATATTTGGCAATAGTACGCCTGGCGACTTGGATCCCTTGGTCAGCCAATAGGGCAGCAATCTTACTATCACTCAGCGGTTTGGCCGTATTTTCAGCGGCGACCAGCTTTTTGATCAGAGCTCGAATTGCCGTAGACGAACACTCTCCACCATTGTCAGTACTAACATGGCTTGAAAAGAAATACTTCAACTCGAAGATCCCTCTTGGAGTATGCATATATTTTTGAGTAGTGACCCTCGAAATGGTTGATTCATGCATGTCGACCGCAAGTGCAATATCATTCAGCACCATTGGTTTCATAGCCTCTTCACCATACTCAAAGAAATCGTGCTGATGTTCAACTATACAGCGAGCAACTTTGAGCAACGTCTCGTTTCGGCTTTCTAAACTCTTAATGAGCCACTTGGCTTCTTGCAAATTAGTGCGGATAAACTGGCTATCAGCGCTGTTTCCTTTACCTAGCGAGGCATATTGCTGATTGACCTTTAGTTTTGGCACGCTATCTGGGTTGATGGAGACTCGCCATTGCCCAGCGTCCTTGAATACAGAGACATCTGGGATCACGTATTCGGTCTCGTCTGGCGTCACGCGGCTGCCTGGGCGAGGATCAAGTTGCTGAATTAACGCCATCACTTCACGTAATTCGGCTTCTTTCAGTTTTGTCTCTTTACTAATTAACTTATAGTCGCGATTACCAAGATGCTCAATGTGGTTTTCGAGTAGTGACTTGGCTTCGCTTAGCCACGGGGTCTCTGTTGGGAAGGTGGCAAACTGTAACAGTAAGCACTCTTGCAAGTTACGCGATGCGACACCGAGCGGGTCAAATTGTTGAATGCGCTTAAGTACCGCTTCAACCTCATCGAGTTCGACCTCCTCATTGCCAAGGCTTTCAAGAATATCGTCGGTTGTTACGGTGAGATAGCCATGATTATCGACAGCATCAATAATGGCCGAGGCGATAGTGCGGTCGGTATCGGTAAATGGGGTTAAGTCCAGTTGCCATTGAAGGTAGTCTTGCAGGCTTTGGGTGGTTTCCCCTTGATAGACGGGCATGTCATCATCGATGGAGATCCCGGTGTTACCCGTATTCGCGCTGTAAACGTCTTCCCAGGTGGTATCAATTTCCAGATCGCTGCTGATCTCTGAGGTTTCGATTAGCTCTGAACTGTCTTTAGGTTCGGGTTCACTGCTGACTTCTTCGTTGGACTCTTTCTCATTGGTAGCGGCTTCTTTCGCTGTGCCTTCTGCTGCCTGCGCTTCTTCAAAACCATCTTCTACATCCAATAGTGGATTGGACTCAAGGGCTTCTTGGATCTCTTGCTGGAGATCGAGTGTCGACAATTGCAATAAGCGGATAGCTTGCTGCAGTTGCGGCGTCATGGCTAACTGTTGACCTAGCTTAAGTTGTAATGAGGGTTTCATGGAGTCCTTTATTTTTATTTATGTATTAAGCCTAGCAAATGAACTAAACAGTATGCCTACTATTTAATCATAGACGGAATTGCTCACCCAGATAAACTCGTTTTACTTGTTCATTATTGAGAACTTGTTCCGGTGTGCCATCCGCAATTAAATGCCCCTGACTTACAATGTAAGCGTGCTCACAAACATCAAGGGTCTCGCGTACATTGTGGTCGGTAATCAGGACACCTAGGCCACGATCGCGCAAATGTTGAATGATTTTTTTAATGTCGATAACAGAGATAGGGTCTACCCCTGCAAATGGTTCGTCAAGTAAAATAAATTTCGGATTCGCCGCAAGTGCGCGGGCGATTTCAACTCGACGACGTTCACCGCCCGATAGGGCCATACCGGCGCTGGTACGAATATGTTGAATATGAAACTCATCCAATAGATCTTCGAGTTTATCTTGGCGTTCTTCGCGGGTGAGTTCTGAACGGGTCTCTAACACCGCCATGATATTGTCTTCAACGGACAGTTTACGGAAGATAGAGGCTTCTTGCGGCAGGTAGCCTATTCCCATGCGCGAGCGGCTGTGCATAGGTAAAATACTGATATCTTCATCATCGATGCTGATGCTGCCTTCATCGCGCGCAACCAGACCAACAATCATATAGAAAGAGGTGGTTTTCCCCGCCCCATTTGGGCCAAGCAGACCGACGATTTGGCCTGATTTTACTTCTAAACTAACATCAGAAACGACTTTGCGTTTCTTATAGCTCTTCGCTAGATTTTGTGCTTTTAAAATCGCCATACGTTGCTACTACTGTTGCGGTTGGGTGGGTTGCAATACGGTAGAGACACGCTCACCCGCTTTACCATCGGCTATGAGTTGCTGTGATGAGATCTGATAACGAATGGACGTACCTTTGATCAAGCTGTCGTCTTGTGCCAGTTCGGCATTGCCATTCATGGTCAATTGATCTTTTTGCACCAGGTAACGCAGCGTGTTCGCTTGGCCGGCCAAGGTTTTTCCTTCATCCGTGAGTTGGGTGAAAGTGGCGGGCTTACCAAACGCTTCAATCTGTTCTACGGCGTCGGTTTCTGGATTACGCAAGACGACGATCTTATCGGCATCAATATTGATGCTGCCTTGCTTTAGGCTAACATCGCCGATAAACGTCACTCGGTTGCTCTTCATATCGAGTGACTGACTGTCAGAATCGATATAAATCGGTTGCTCGGTGTCATTGCTTAGCGCCCATGTATGAGACGCAAAAGCCATTAACCCTATCAGGCTAAGGTGTAACAGTTTCATATTTACCTTGCACTCGGTTAAAGAGGGTAGCGGTGTTGCGGTCAAAGTTCCCTTTCATCGCTTGCCCCTCAGTAGTAAATTGCGGACCAACCAGCTCTACGCGCTCATTGGTGTGAAAATCTTTATCTCGCAGTTGAATGACCAACTCTTCTGTCGATAAGGTATCAAACCCCGCGTCTGGCAATAGGTTTTTTACCAGCACATTGCCTGTCAGAGTTAGTTGGTACTCTTCATCCATTACGCCTTTGTTGGCGGTAATCGCCCACTCAATGGTGTGACCACTGCGAAAGACAGTTAGTTTCAACTGTTCGAAGATCGTATCGCCACTTTTTGAGTAATGATCTAAGTATTTGGACTTTATCTCAAAGTTGCGAATACCGTCTTGATTATAACTGGTATTGGTGAGCGAGCGACCACTGAAAATAGGTAGCTCAATATCTGGCTTTATCTGAATTACTTCTTTGTTGTTGTGGTCATACAGGTAGTACCCTGACCAGCAAGAAACAAAGAACAGTAATAAGTAGATAGGCCGAGGCATCGTCATATACTCAAACCTTTATGACAGTCTAATTCTCCGCGGGCTTCTAGAATAAGATCGCACACTTCACGCACTGCGCCATGGCCGCCTTTGATGGTGGTAACGTAGTTAGCGCGTTGTGCCAACAGCGGGTGACCATCAGCCACGCAGACTTTTAACCCCACTTGCTCCATGACCGGCCAATCGATCAAGTCATCACCAATATAGCCAGTTTGCTGTGCCGAGATATTAAGCTTAGAGCAGATATCTTGGTATGCCTTTACTTTATCGTCTTGGCCTTGGTAAATCAGCGAGATACCCAGTGCGCGCATGCGGTTTTCAACGATTTGTGACTGGCGACCGGTAATGATGGCAATTTCAACGCCAGCATTCATCAGTGATTTTACGCCATAGCCATCACGGGTATGGAAGGTTTTAAGCTCTTCACCTTGGTTGCCCATGTAGATGAGGCCATCTGAAAATACGCCGTCCACATCGCAGATTAACAGCTTGATCTGTTTTGCCGTCTCAAAAAGAGATGGGCTAACTTCACCGTATAAGGTGGTGATCATTTTCTCTGTCATTACATCACTCCGGCTTTAAGTAGGTGGTGGATATTTAGCGCGCCGACCAGTTTGCCGTTTTCACACAATAGTAGCCCAGTGATGCTTTTCTCTTGCATCATGTTGACCGCTTCTACCGCGAGCATATTCGGGTTGCCGACGGTAGGGTTTTGGGTCATGACGTCACCAATTTTTGTCGTGTGAACGTCAATACGTTTGTCGAGTAAGCGGCGTAAGTCACCATCGGTGAAAATGCCCAATACTTGGTCGTTTTCATCGACAATCGCGGTCATACCTAAGCCTTTTTGCGAGATCTCAAGCAGCGCATCACGTACCAGCGCATCCGGGACGACTTTCGGCAGGGCTTCCCCCACTTGCATGATGTCGCACAGCTTGAGTAGCAACTTACGCCCCAGCGCACCGCCAGGGTGAGAGAGCGCAAAATCATCTTCAGTAAAGCCGCGTGCTTGTAGTAGCGCGACCGCCAATGCGTCACCCATCACCAATGTCGCGGTGGTACTGGTGGTTGGCGCTAGGCCCAGAGGGCAGGCTTCTTCTGGCATACCAATACAGAGATGGATATCTGCCAGCGTCGCCATGTTTGATTCTGGTTTGCCTGTCATGCTGATAATTTTAATATTCAGCCGTTTTAATACCGGAAATAGGGCTAAGATCTCTGAAGACTCGCCAGAGTTCGAGATCGCCAGCACGATATCGCCCGCTTCTATCATGCCAAGGTCGCCGTGAGCGGCTTCGCCCGGATGAACAAAAAAAGCGGATGTGCCTGTGCTGGCAAAAGAGGCCGCAATTTTTTTGCCTATGTGGCCTGATTTCCCCATCCCCATCACCACGACTTTACCTTGGTTTTGGATAATGCTTTGGCAGGCATGGCTGAAAGTACCATCAAAATACTGAGACAACTGCTGTATTCCAGCGACTTCAACCTCAAGAACGCGCTTGGCTGCATGACAATAGTCGAACCTTGTTGGCTCAGACATCGCAGCCTCAATTGGCGCAGACTCAGTATTTGCAGACATAGCCTTTGCAGACATAGTGAGTAACTCCCTTGAAACGGCTTAGGCCGCTAAATGATAGAAAAGGTAACCTTGATAAACGATGAACATGGTTAGCAATACGCTGCCTTCAATGCGATTGATGCTGCGGGACTTGCCAAGCGCCATGATAACTAAGAGGAGTGATACTCCCAGCATGACCCAGAAGTCTCGGCCCATGGCATTTTCATTTAAGAATGAAGGGTTAAGTACCCCAGGAATACCCATTACCGCGAGAATATTGAAGACGTTCGAGCCGATGATATTGCCGACGGCCATATCATCCTCACCTTTTAATACACCAGCAAGTGAGGCGGCAAGTTCCGGTAAGCTGGTGCCAATGGCGATAATGGTTAAACCAATCACCAGATCACTCATACCAAAATACTTCGCGATGATCACCGCGTTATCCACCAATAGGTCAGCGGCGAGTGGTAATAGGATCAAGCCAACTACGACCCAAAAAGCGGCCTTACCATTGGGTACGCCTTGTGGAATTTCTGCTTCTTGCTCTTCAACAAACGCATCGCCATTGGTTTTTTCGCTCTGGCTTATCTTGAGCATGGCAAGAATAAAGGCTGCAAACAGAACAAACAGCAGCACCCCTTCATAAAAACCAAGGTGATTGTCGTACATGAGAGCGCCAGCAAGTACGGTGACCACGATCATTAACGGCAATTCGCGACGAATGACACCGGAGCTGATAGAAAGCGGTTTAATTAGCGCAGTAATACCTAAGATTAAAGCAATATTGGCGATGTTTGAACCGAGCACATTACCAACCGCGGTGTCGGTTTTGCCTTCGAGAGCCGCGGTGGCTGAAACCATCATTTCTGGTGCCGATGAGCCCATCGCCAGAATCGTCATACCAATAACCAAAGGTGAGATGCCAAAATTGCGCGCTAAAGCGGCGGCACCAAACACCAGTTTATCTGCACTCCAAACGAGTAATACTAAGCCTACGATAAGCAGCGCAATGGCTTCGAGCATGATGATCCCTTTAAATTTGTTAAAATAGTGACAAGAAAATCCCAAATCCTTGACTAATCTGATTTGGTATAACCGCTAATTTTGACCTCTAGCGGATGAAAATGGAAGTAGCATAGCAAATAAAATACCAACTCTGGTTTAATTCGGAGGGTGAATTTGAACCGGATTAGGCTAAAGCGGGCCTTTTGTGCTTGCTAACTCTCTAAAAAGGTCAACAAAATGGTGTAAAAGTTGGGTTGCCAATGGAAGAGGGGCTGAGCTTTCGTGTGTCTCACGAGTTAAAATCAGGTCAAAATGTGTTGCTTTGTTTTGAACTTAGTTTCATTAGTGCTTATTATTGCCAGCAATTGCTTACTTTGTGTGTTAATCACACTTGTGGAATCTTATGTCGACAACGGACTTAGTCACAATTCGTAACCTAAATTTTTCTCGCGGCGAGAGAAAGATATTTGACGATATCAATCTTGATGTGCCACGCGGAAAAATCACCGCGATTATGGGCCCGTCGGGCATTGGCAAAACCACCTTATTGCGTCTCATTGGCGGACAGATTGTACCGCAAAGCGGCCAAATTCAGTTCGAGCAGTGGAACATTCCAAGCTTAGGGCGCCGTGAACTCTACCAAGCGCGCAAGAAAATGAGCATGCTGTTTCAATCTGGGGCGCTATTTACCGATATCAATGTGTTTGAAAATGTTGCTTTTCCGCTGCGTGAACACACTGATCTACCCGAAGAGTTATTGAGAACATTGGTGCTGCTTAAGCTTGAAGCGGTTGGACTGCGTGGCGCGGCTGAGTTAATGCCGAGCGAGTTGTCTGGCGGCATGGCTCGGCGAGCCGCACTGGCTCGTGCTATTGCGCTCGATCCTGAGTTGATCATGTACGATGAGCCTTTTGTCGGCCAAGACCCGATCACCATGGGGGTGCTTGTCGAGCTTATCAGTAACCTAAATAAAGCGTCAGGCTTAACTTCCATAGTGGTATCGCACGATGTCCCCGAGGTGATGAGCATTGCGGATAAAGTATATTTGCTCGCCGATGGAAAAGTGATCGCGCAAGGCTCTCCTGAAGAGTTGCGCGCTAACCCGGCTGACGACGTACAGCAGTTTTTACTTGGCTTGGCTGACGGCCCGGTTCCTTTTCGCCATCCCGCGCAAGATTTAAAGAAGGATTTGTTTGATGGACGCTAACCCGCTCACGCAATATGTTGCGAACATTGGACGACGTACCCTCTCGCTCTGTCGAGCGTGGGGGCGAGCCTCGCTGATGCTGTTTGGCGCTTTAGTGGCCAAGCCACAGCCGGTGAAGAATTTCCCTTTGTTGCTAAAACAGCTCTATAGTGTCGGTGTACAGTCGATGGCTATCATTGTGCTTTCGGGCTTATTCATTGGTATGGTGCTTAGCTTACAAGGTTATGTCGTGCTGGTGGACTTTGGCGCTGAAGGGGCCTTAGGACAAATGGTGGCCTTATCACTATTACGTGAATTAGGGCCAGTGGTCACCGCGCTGCTGTTTGCGGGGCGGGCAGGTTCTGCTTTAACCGCTGAAATTGGCTTGATGAAAGCGACCGAGCAGCTATCAAGTTTGGAAATGATGGCGGTTGACCCGCTAAAACGTATCATTGCGCCGCGCTTTTGGGCGGGGTTTATCTCGATGCCGATGCTGGCGATGATCTTCATGGCCGTTGGCATTTGGGGTGGCCAGTTGGTTGGGGTGGACTGGAAAGGCATTGATCACGGCAGTTTTTGGTCTTCGATGCAAGCCAGCGTTGAGCTTGGCGAAGACATTGGTAACAGTTTAATAAAAAGCATGGTGTTTGCGTTTACCATTACTTGGATAGCTCTATTTAATGGTTACGACGCGACACCAACGTCAGAAGGGATCAGTCGCGCGACGACGCGCACCGTGGTTCACTCTTCACTAGCGGTATTAGCGCTAGACTTTGTACTAACCGCTTTGATGTTTGGGAATTAACATGCAACAGACACGAAAATTAGAATTATTAGTAGGTGGCTTCGTATTGGCCAGTGTGATTGCTGTCATGGTCATGATCTTTGAAGTCGCTGACGTTAAAAACTTTGGCGGTGGTGATACTTACACGCTCAATGCCCAATTCGACAATATTGGCAGCTTAAAACCTCGCTCGCCGGTGAAAATTGGCGGCGTGGTGATTGGGCGAGTCAGTGGCATCACTTTAGACACCGAGCAGTATGTTCCGGTTGTGAGTATGGATATTGATAAAAAGTTTGGCTATTTCCCTGAAACATCCAGCGCGCAGATCCTGACCTCCGGCCTGATTGGTGAGCAGTACATCGGCTTGGTACCCGGTTTTATCGATGAAGATATCGACATGCTTGCCGATGGTGATTTTGTCGAAGATACTAAGTCGGCGCTGGTACTCGAAGATCTGATAGGCCAAGTGCTCTATCGTGTCGGTGGCGATGCAACAACCTCGGAGCTCCAGTAATGTCTAAGATGAAACAGTGGCTTATCGTGGCGTCTATTGCCTTATTGGCGAGCTTTGGGGTCACCGCACAGCAAGTGGATCGCACGCAACCTTATCAAATGATGAAAACGGTCGCAGACCAAACATTTCAGCGTTTGAAGGCGGAGCAAACGCAAGTGCACCGTGACCCGAACTACCTAAAAGTGATCGTTGAAGAGGAGCTAATGCCTTATGTGAACGATCGCTACGCGGCACTTAAGTTGCTTGGGCCAAACCTGAAAAAAGCCAAAAAAGAGGACGTAAAAGTTTTTGTTGCGGCGTTTCGTGAGTACTTAATCGCCTCGTATGCTCAAGTGCTGACTCAATACAGCGATCAATCCATCGAATTTTCTCCCGAGCGAGCGATTGACCCTGAGCGCCGGGTGATCTCTATTTCGGTTGAGATCATTGATAGCCCGAGCCCGAATATTAAGCTCGACTTCAAACTGCGTAAAGACAAAAAAACCGGCCACTGGGCGGCGTTTGATATGGTGGCCGAAGGGGTGAGCCTACTATCGAGTAAGCAATCAGAGTGGAATGGTAAGATCCGCCAAGAAGGTTTGCTGGCGGTAAGTAAAGACTTACAAGAACTTGCCAGTCACCCCATTACATTTAAGGATAAGTAAGGATGCAGCATCCTCAATGGCAAGTGTCATCAACGCAACAAGTTTCATTGTGTGGTGATCTGGATAGAGAGAGCGTGCCCAATTTATGGCAGTTTGCCAAAGCTTGGGACTATCCTGCTAACTCGTTGAAATTAGACTTATCCCAAGTGGAACGTGTCGATTCTGCGGGAATGGTCATGTTGATACACGTATTAGAGCATGCAAAAAAACAAAACTGTCATATAATGCTCAGTTTTGTGCCTGAACAACTACGCACTTTGTGTCGGTTAAGTAATGCAGAAGCGATGTTGTTAGATCATATAGAAAGCTAGTCAGGGGTTAACTGTGGACAGCGTAGAAGTAAAAAAACTACTAGATGAAGCACTGAATCTACAGGAAGTGCATGTGAAAGGTGAAGGCAACCATTTTGAAGTGATTGCTGTTGATGCCTGTTTTGATGGTATGAATCGAGTTAAAAAACAACAACTGATTTATGGCCCTCTTATGGAACACATTCAAAGAAATGACATCCACGCGCTTTCTATTAAGGTATACACACCTGAAGAATGGGCGCGTGATAAGAAACTGATGTCTCTATAAGGTTTATTGATGGAAAAGTTTCGAGTAAAAGGCTCATCAGCACCACTAAGCGGTGAAGTCTCAATTTCAGGCGCGAAGAACGCAGCCTTACCAATTTTATTTGCTTCTATTTTGGCTGAAGAGCCTGTAGAGGTTGCGAACGTACCTAAGCTACGTGACATTGATACCACCATGGAGCTACTTTCTCGCCTTGGAGCAAAAGTAGAGCGTAACGGGTCAGTGCACGTTGATGGGCGCAATATTGACCAATACTGCGCACCATACGATTTAGTAAAAACCATGCGCGCATCTATTTGGGCATTAGGCCCATTGGTGGCGCGTTTTGGTAAAGGCCAAGTTTCACTTCCTGGTGGCTGCGCGATTGGTGCCCGTCCGGTAGATTTGCATATTCATGGCCTTGAGCAACTTGGCGCAACGATCACCCTTGAAGAGGGGTACGTGAAAGCTGAAGTCGATGGTCGCCTGCAAGGCGCGCACATTGTGATGGATAAAGTCAGCGTAGGCGCTACCATCACCATTATGTGTGCAGCGACATTAGCCGAAGGCAAAACAGTACTGGATAACGCTGCGCGTGAGCCAGAAATCGTTGATACGGCTGAGTTCCTAAACAAGCTTGGCGCTAAAATTAGCGGCGCGGGCACCGACACCATCACCATTGAAGGTGTTGAGCGTTTAGGCGGTGGTAAGCACTCTGTTGTGGCCGATCGCATTGAAACCGGTACCTTCTTGGTAGCGGCGGCTGTCTCTGGCGGCAAAATAGTTTGTCGTAACACACAAGCATCACTACTGGAAGCGGCGCTGGCAAAGCTTGAAGAAGCGGGCGCGCTGATTGAAACTGGTGATGACTGGATCAGCCTAGACATGACAGGCCGAGAGTTAAAAGCGGTGTCAATTCGTACTGCTCCGCACCCAGGTTTCCCAACCGACATGCAAGCTCAATTTACCTTGCTGAATATGATGGCCAAAGGTGGCGGTGTGATCACCGAAACTATCTTTGAAAATCGCTTTATGCATGTCCCAGAGCTGATGCGTATGGGCGCCAAAGCCGAAATCGAAGGTAACACCGTGATCTGTGGTGACAGCGAAGGCCTAAGTGGCGCGCAAGTGATGGCGACCGATTTACGCGCTTCAGCAAGCCTTGTGATTGCGGGCTGTATTGCGGAAGGTGAAACCATCGTTGATCGTATTTATCACATCGATCGTGGTTACGAGCATATCGAAAATAAATTGGCTGAGCTTGGCGCAAACATCGAACGTTTTAGTGGTTCGAACTAAGCGACCAAGATGAGTAAAAGCCGGAATCGATGGGTTTCGGCTTTTTTATTATAGTACTGGAAAAGAAGCGTATGATTGCGTTATTACGTCTACTCGCGGTAGCATTATTTGCTGTTGTCATGTTTGTGTTTGGTTGTGGCTACTGTTTGTTTAGCCCACGTAACCCAAAGCATGTATTTAGGTTTGGCCGCTACTTCGGCCGCATGTCGAAAGTCTTTGGCATTAAGTTGGAACTGCGTATTCCGGATGATGCGTATGAGCGTGGTCAACACGTATATATCGCCAACCACCAGAACTCATGGGACCTGTTTACGGTTTCGTCTGCGGTGACGCCGAAAGTGGTCACGGTTGGCAAAAAAAGCTTAGTGTGGTTGCCGCTGTTTGGGCAGCTTTATTGGCTAACAGGCAACATTTTGATCGACCGCGCCAACCGTTCCAAAGCCGTCGGTACCATTGGTCAGGTGGTGGATAAGATCAAAGAGAGTGGCGTATCGGTGTGGATGTTCCCAGAAGGCACCCGCTCCCGTGGCCGCGGTTTGCTGCCCTTTAAGACCGGCGCGTTTCACGCTGCAATTGGCGCAGGTGTGCCTATTGTGCCTATCGTGTGTAGCACCACCCAAGACAAAGTGAAGCTAGGTCGCTGGAATAACGGCCACGTTATCGTTGAAATGTTGCCACCGGTCAGCACCGAAGGTTACGGCAAAGAAAATGTCCGTGAGCTCGCCAATATGTGCCGCGAGCAAATGGCCGCCAAACTGGCCGAGTTAGACGCCGAAGTCGACAAGCTCAATCAAAAATAAGCCTAAGATAAAAAAAGGAGTGCAGCGCACTCCTTTATTCTATCTACTACTGAGCACTGAGCACTGAGCATTGAGTACTTAGTTACTTACGCACCGCGATAGCTTCAATCTCAATCATCACATCTTTTGGTAGACGTGCCACTTCAACGCAAGAGCGAGCAGGGTAGTTTGCTACTTTGTGCTCATCGAAGAAAGCGCCGTAGACTTCATTCACCGCACCGAAATCGTTCAGATCTTTTACAAATACCGTCATTTTTACAATGTCAGTCACGCTTAGGCCTGAAGCTTCAACAACGGCTTTCACGTTGTCTAGCGATTGGCGTGCTTGCTCTGCAATCGCTGCCGGCACTTCACCGGTTGCAGGGTTTACAGGGATTTGACCAGAAGTCAAAACCATATTACCTAGGTCAACACCTTGTACATAAGGACCGATGGCAGCAGGGGCAGATTCTGTATGAAGTACTTTTGTCATTTTATTTTCCATTATTGTATGAGGGATAAGAGCGCAAACAGAGTGGCGCTCTCGCTAAAAAACTGGATTCAGGTGAATAAGAATTATAGGCTGGCTTTGATTTTGGCCAGTACGTCAGCAATGTCTTGCTCGGATAAAGCGCCTTCTTTCGCAAACAAGACCGTGCCTTGCTTATCTTGAACTATGATTGCCGAGCTTTCTTCTTCTAATTGCCACGCTTTTGCCACGTTGCCATCTTCATCCACCACGATAGAAGACCAAGAGAACTCTTGCTTGCTGTCTTCTGCTGATGATTTCACAAATGAGCCCGTTCCCCACATTGCGTCATCTTGGTTGATGATGGTGGTGGTTTGGTAGTGGTCTGGCGAGAACTTAGCGGCCGTAATGGCGGCCATCAGTGGGGCATTCATTTTCTTGGCGCTTTTGCGGCCCGCGATAGCTTGAATAACACGAACTTTGCCGGTCATGTTTTCACTGGCCCACTGGGCATAGCTCACGTCATCACCATTTAATACCACTTCACCATGGCTGGCAACCGTTACACTTGGTACAGGTTGACCGAGTTCAATATTGTGCGCCCAGGTCAGCATAGGGGCCGCAGATAGGCTAACTGCGAGTAGAGTTTTTAGTTTCATGGTGATATCCATTTGGCTCAGGTTTGAGATTATTTCTAAAGTATCAATAGGGTAGCGCAAAAATGAAGTTTTGATAGTTTAGAGTTCACTATTTGGCGTTAATTTTGCTTTCTGTAACGGACGCGGCGGGTTTTTGGCTTTGTTCGCAAAGTGAGAAGCAAACTACGAGTCTATTACGTTACTGGATATGCCATGGTGAGGTCAATATGGATAGGATCTTTACACAATATCATCCACGTCAGGTGGCAAAGTTTGTCAAAATCCTATTTAAAGGGTCATTTTTGATTGCTGGGATTGGGCTGTTCTATTTTGAACGGGGTAGGGTGCTGCTACCCGACTTAAAAAACAAACGAATGCTGGCGATTATGAAAGAAGTCAATCGGCTGATTGACTCCTTAACGAGACTGTCTGCTTAATCTTGGGGTGGGAAGCACACTCCGGTTCCACCAAGCCCGCAATAACCTTGCGGGTTTTTGGCTAAATATTGCTGATGGTACTCTTCGGCAAAATAGAATGGGCGAGCGGCGGTTATCTCTGTGGTGATCGCTGCATGTTGCGACTCAAGTAGCGCGGCTTGGTAGAGCTGTTTTGACTCTAGTGCGGTTTTGAGTTGCTGCTCATTAAAGGTGTAAATAGCAGAGCGGTATTGACTGCCGTGATCGTTCCCTTGCTGCATCCCTTGAGTAGGGTCATGGCGCTGCCAAAAATAGCTGAGTAAAGTTCGCAGTGAAATGATCGTTGGGTCGAAGATGATTTTAACCACTTCCGTATGCCCGGTTTCGCCACTGCACACTTCTTGATAGGTCGGGTTTGGTGTATATCCCCCGCTGTAACCCACCGCTGTCGATACCACACCATCAAGAGGCCAAAACAGACGTTCCGCTCCCCAAAAACAGCCCATGCCGATTAGGATCTGTTGTTGTTCCCCTTGCGGAGGTAAGGTAAGATCGCTTTGATTGACAAAGTGTTTTTCCCCAGGGGATAAAGGATTTTCTCGGCCAGGTAGCGCCTCTTTCGCGCTGACCATATGGTGTTTATTGAGCATAGGGTCTTCCTTGTGTTAATAACGCGCTTAACGGCTTTTCAATGGCATGTTATTAACCACACATTTTTTTCGTTAGCGACGATGAATGAGACTAGGTCTCATTTTATATTTTTGCTATGTTAGTTTTCTCTTTATTACGTGGTTGTATCACATTACTATTAGCATGTTAAATATCAGACGTATCGCCCCATTTATTCTTACCTTGCTTGTTGGCCTGCCGTGGCATGCATCGGCGGTCGAGCTGAATGTCGAAGGCCTAGATGGCGATCTTGAAAGCAATGTTGAAGCCTACCTTTCTGCTATCGATGAGAGCGAGTATTCCACCTCTTTGCGCTTTCAGTCTCGTATTGAAGATAACATTAGCAAAGCCCTTAAGGCGCTCGGTTATTACCAACCCGACATCCAATTTACCATCGCAGAAGATCTCAGCGCTTTAACCGTGAATGTAACTCCCGGCGCGGTAACCTTGATAGAGCAGAGCCTGCTCGACATTTTAGGTGAAGCGAAAAACGATGAAGATTTTGCCAAACTGGTTGCCCAATCTCAGCTCAAAGTGGGCATGCCGCTTAACCACAGCCACTACGATGCGTATAAGTCGAGCTTGCGTAATTTAGCGATGCAAAAAGGCTATTTTGATGGCAAGTTTGTTGCGACCACACTGAAAGTCGCGCCTGAGCATCAGCAAGCCTTTATCGACATTACCTATGATAGTGGAATGCGCTACCATTTCGGTGAGGTCAACATCGAGGGGAGTCAGATCGAAGTCGACCGAGTACAATCTTTGGTGCCCTTTGATAAAGGGGAGCCTTATCAGGCGCAAAAAGTGGGTGAGTTGAACCAGAAGCTTTCCAATACAGAGTGGTTTTCGTCGGTGCATGTCGAGCCACAGTTAGCCGAGGTGGGCAAACAGCGCGAGTTGCCGATGGCCGTTATCTTGGCCCCACAATCTGAAAATCAGGTAGAAACGGGTTTAGGCTACTCTACCGACACAGGCCCTCGCGGCACGCTAAGTTGGAAGAAACCGTGGATCAACCAATATGGTCACAGTTTTAGGACCAAACTGTCGATTTCTCAGCCAGAGCAAACTGCAACAGCGAGCTATAAAATCCCCCTAGAAGACGTACTTAACGAATACTATGAAATTAAGTATGGGATGAAAAATACCAACAAATTAGACACCCAGAGTTTAGAAAACAACCTTGCGGTGGAGCGTCACTGGCAACTCGAGTCGGGCTGGCATCGCACAGTATTTTTACGTTACTTGTATGAAGACTTTATTCAAGCGGATGTGAGTAATAGATCGAAAATGCTACTGCCTGGTATCTCTTTTTCTCGCGCGCGAACGCGAGGCGGCGCCATGCCGATGTGGGGAGACAAACAAGTACTGACCTTAGAAGCCACCAATAAAAATATTGGCTCCGACGCGGATCTATTTCGTTTGCAAGGTCGAACGACTTGGGTGCGTAGTATCGGTGAGAACCACCGTGGATTAGGCCGGATCGATGTTGGTGCGGTTTATACCGAAGAACTGGATAAGGTGCCACCATCGCTGCGCTTTTTTGCCGGTGGTGATAATAGCCTTCGCGGTTATGGATTTGAGTCCATCTCCCCTAAAGACAGCAATGGTAAGCTCACCGGTGGTCAATATTTAGTGACCTCAACGCTGGAGTACCAATATCGTATTACCGGTGATTGGTGGTTTGCCACCTTTGTTGATTATGGTGATGCATGGATCGATGCGCCAGATTGGAAAATGGGCCGAGGGGTTGGGGTACGTTGGGTTTCACCCGTTGGACCGATCCGACTTGATTTTGCTTGGCCACAAGATGAAAAAGAGCTGAAAGAGTTCCGCTTCCACTTCACCCTAGGGCCAGATCTATGAGAAAAAATATGGCGAAGTGGTTGGTACGCATTGCACTGGCTGTTCCAACGACAATTTTATTGGTTCTGTTGCTAATTGGCGGGCTGCTTCTGACGCATCCTGGGTTGCAGTTAACCTTATGGGCTGCGCAAAAAGCCTTGCCACAGCTTTCTGTTGGGGAGTCTCAAGGTGCACTGATGACCAGCTTTCGCTTGTCGCAAGTAGAGTTTGTTGACCCGTCTTTGTATATCGATCTCAAAGCCAATGAGATTGAACTCGACCTCGATGTTGAGTGCTTGTTTGCCCCTGAAGTGTGCGTCGACAAGCTGCGTATTGATGGGCTTGACTTCGCTTTGAGTGATGTTGCGGCTAGTGAAGCACCGGTAGAAGAAACGCCGCCATTAAAAGAGTTTAGCCTGCCTCTACCTGTCTCTGTGAAAGCGATAGAGTTTGCTGATATTAAGCTCGATATTCTCGGTACCCAAGTGAGTTGGCAGCAGTTTACCAGCGCCGTTGCGATGCAGGGCCGCGTTCTGACGTTGAGCCAAACCCTTTGGCAGGATATTCAGCTATCGATTGCGGCCAGTGAAGCGGCGCCTTCGTCTAATGATACCGCTGCCTCTCCTTCACCTATCGAGTTACCCGAAGTTTGGATCCCGCTGGATGTTAACGTCGAGAAAATTGATGTTCGAGACTTTGAGTTAACGGGCGAGTCTGGGGTTATTGTGAACCACTTAGGCTTGTCGGCAAAAGCGGTGGGCAATCATGTCGCGATTAAGCAGCTTAAGCTCGTCATGCCAGAAGTGGACGCAGACCTTCGCGGTAATATCGACCTGTTAGCGGATTACCCACTGGATGCCAAGTTAAACGCTCGCTTAAAGCAAGGCGAACTCGCGGGCCAATCATTGGCACTAACTACTGCGGGCAGTGTGGCTAAGTTGAATCTAGACGCCAGCTTTGATGGCGTTATTCAAGCGCTGCTAACAGGTGATATTCAGCCGCTTGACCCAGACTTGCCTTTCGATGCAACCTTGAGCCAAGGCAGCCTTCAGTGGCCCCTATCCGGCAGCAGTGACTATCAAGCGCAAGTTGAAAAGTTGTCGCTAAAAGGCAGTTTGTCGGGGTATCAAGTTGACGCCAAATTGGCAGCGCAAGGCGAAGCGATTCCGGATGTGGATTTGCAGCTATCAGGCCAAGGTGATCTCAACTACATCGATTTAAAATTGCTCAAACTTGGCACGCTAGGCGGCCAGATCATTGGTGAGGCTAGTGCTCACTGGAAGGATCAGGTGCGCTGGCAGGCCAGCATCGGGCTGGAAGACATTCAGCCTGGGCTCCAATGGCCAGACTTACCCGGCCAGCTAAGCGGTAGCTTAACCACATCCGGCCACCTAACGGCACAAGGCGGCTGGTATGTCGAACTGCCGCTGCTATCCCTGCAGGGCGAGTTACGCGACTATCCGCTAACGCTAAATGGTGAGTTAATCGCCCAAGACCCACGGGGGAATGGCGAGTTTCAACTGGTCAGCGACAGTTTGAATATTGCTCATGGCCCTAACACTATTTTTGCTTCTGGTACGCTCGACAAAAATTGGCAGTTAGATTTGGAACTGAACTTGCCGGATTTTGCTAAGTCCGTGCCGGATCTGCGTGGCAGAATGCAAGGCGAGGTGAAACTGCGTGGCGAGCTTGAACAACCGGATATTTTGCTCGATATCGCCGTCAACGACACCGAGTGGCAGCAAGAAGCGAGCTTGCAGCAGTTGCTATTAAAAGGCCGAGTGCAGCCACTGCCGGTGCCCCAAGGCGACTTGTCGTTGAGCGCCACTCAGCTTCGCTATCAAGACCAGCTTATCGATTCTGTCGCGTTAGATTTCAAAGGTCATGAACAAGAACACCAACTGACTCTAGACCTACTCTCTGAGTTGGCTTCGGCCAGCCTTAAACTTACTGGTTCGCTACAGCAGCAACCACAGCTACGTTGGCAAGGGGCGCTAGAGCGAGCCAAGCTCACTTCAGAGCAAGGCAGCTGGCAGCTGGCAAACCGCACCGCGCTGGCGTTTGATGGCGAAACCAATCAAGTCAGCGTTCAGGCACATTGCTGGACGCAGTCTGGATCCAAGCTGTGTTTAAGCCAAGATATTGAAGTCGGAGAAAGCGGCGAAGCCGAGCTAGCGCTAAGTGGCTTTGATTTTGAGCAGATCAAAATGTTCATGCCAAAGCAAACCGAGCTGACCGGCTCGGCCGATGGACAAGTCTGGGCGAAATGGGCGCCTGAGAGCAAGCCACAAGCCAGCGTGAAACTGGAATTAGCCAAAGGACAGGTGGTGCAAAAACTGGATGCGCCGCTCACGCTTGGTTGGGAGAACATCGCACTGCAAGCCGAGCTGAAAGAGGACTTTCTTAAAGCCAGTTGGTTGTTTGATTTAACCGATAACGGTGACATTCAAGGCCAAGCGAGTGTGAAGCAAGTGCTATTAGACAGCCGTAGCATTGATGGCAAGCTTAAGATCAGCGACATCAACCTTGCCATGCTACAGCCACTATTGGGTGAGTTTAGTAAAGTGGATGCCAATATTCACTCCGACCTCACTTATAGCGGCCCAGTGCTGCATCCGCAGTTGCATGGCGACTTTACGGTCGATCGTTTGGTTGCCAAAGGGGAAGTGACCCCGATAGATGTTGACGAAGGTAAGCTCGTTGTCGCGTTTAGCGGCTATCAAGCCAAATTGGATGCTCTGCTTAAAACCCCCGATGGTGAGTTAAGCATTGACGGCCAAGGAGATTGGCAGGATCTTAAAGCATGGAGTACCCAAGCGCGGGTGTATGCCGAAGAGCTCAATATCAATTTGCCGCCTATGGTACAGCTAAAAGTCAAACCGGACATGACAATTAGTGCCAACCCTGAAGTGGCTAAAATCGAAGGTGATATCGCCCTGCCGTGGGGGCGGATCAATATTCAGCAGTTGCCACCAAGCGCGATAGCGGTCTCTTCGGATGAGATCATGCTAGATGAGAATTACCAGGTCATCGAGCGCGAAAGTGCTCTACCTATGAACATTGAAACCAACATCAATATCTCGATGGGCGATGACTTTAAGTTGAGCGCATTTGGCTTAGAAGGTGGCCTAAAAGGCAACCTAAAAGTGTCACAAAAAGGCAAAGGCCCTTATGTGCTGGGTGAGGTCAATATCATCGAAGGGACCTATCGTTCATTTGGTCAGGATTTGCAGATCAAGCAGGGCAAGATCTTGATGAATGGCCCTGTCGATATGCCTTATGTAGCCATCGAAGCGATCCGAAATCCAGACAACACACGCGATGACGTAACCGCAGGTATTCGAGTGAATGGCCCTGCTACAGAGCCAGTGGTGACTCTATTTTCTGATCCCGAGATGCCTCAAGCGAACAAGCTTTCTTACTTATTGCGTGGCCAAAACATTGATGCGGAAACGGGCGGTAATATGATGACCACCACCTTAATTGGCTTGAGTCTAGCAAAAAGCGGTAAAGTCGTTGGGGAAATAGGTCAGGCGTTTGGTGTGCAAGATCTGCAGCTCGATACTGCCGGCTCTGGAGATGATTCTCAGGTCACAGTCAGCGGTTATATCTTACCGGGCTTGCAAGTTAAGTACGGTGTTGGCATATTCAACTCATTGGGTGAGTTTACCGTTCGTTACCGATTGATGACCGACCTATACGTCGAAGCCATTTCGGGGGTAACCAGTGCGGTAGACTTACTGTACCAGTTTGAGTTTGATTAAAGGAAAAGCCAATGGATCAGCTTGTATTTGTATATGGCACGTTAAGGCAAGGAGAGGCCAATCATCACTTCCTAGCGGGCAGCGAGTTAGTGGCTCAGTATCGAACAGGGCCCGACTTTGAGCTGTACGACCTTGGGCCTTACCCTGGCCTTGGGCAGGGGAAAAAGGAGATTTGCGGCGAGATCTATCGCGTCTCGAGTGAGGTGCTGGCACAGTTGGATCATTTAGAAGATGTACCGTATGAATATCGCCGCGAAAAGCTCGATACCCCATTTGGCGAAACTTGGATTTACCTTTATCAAGATGCGAGCAAATTGTCGGCTCGGATCGACTCTGGAGATTGGTGTCAGCGGTTTTAAATAGACGTGAATATTAAGCCCTCGTTTGAGGGCTTAATTTTGTATGCTAGCTAACGGATAACAAGTTACAGGTTATCGTCGTGGTAGAACTCCATGAAGGACTCTACTTTTTTGACCATGTTCTTCGAGCCGCAGAAGAAAGGCACCCGTTGGTGCAGTTCCGTTGGTTCGATATCTAGGATGCGATTAACTCCGTCGGAGGCCATGCCACCGGCTTGTTCGATTAAGAACGCCATTGGGTTGCATTCGTACAATAGGCGCAGTTTGCCATTTGGGTACGCCTCGGTGCTAGGGTAGAGGTAGATACCGCCCTTTAGCAAGTTACGGTGAAAGTCTGATACTAGCGAACCGATATAACGCGAGGTATATGGGCGGCCTTTATGCGGCACGCTCTCTTGGCAGTATTTGATGTATTTCTTGATACCGGTTGGGAAGCGGATGTAGTTACCTTCGTTAATCGAGTAAATAAATCCATCTTCTGGCGTCATCAATGCTTCGTGAGATAAACAGAACACCCCAAGCGATGGGTCATAAGTAAAGGCGTGAACCCCTTTACCTGTGGTGTAAACCAACATGGTCGATGAACCGTACACCACATAACCCGCCGCGACTTGTTTATGGCCAGGCTGAAGGAAGTCTTCTTGGGTTGGTGGGGTACCTTTTTCCGATACGCGGCGGTAGATGGAAAAGATGGTGCCAACAGAAACGTTTACGTCAATGTTTGAAGAACCATCGAGTGGATCCATCAACACCACATATTTAGCGTTTTGGTTGAGTTCCTTATTAAAAGCAACCGCTTCATCTTCTTCTTCACTCGCTACGCCACAAACTTGATCGCGCGCTTCCAATGCGGCTTTAAATTTTTCGTTGGCATATAAGTCGAGTTTTTGCTGCGCTTCACCTTGCACATTGTCGGTACCAACGGCACCAGTAATGTCGACAAGACCCGCTTTATTGATTTCACGGTTAACAATTTTGGCAGCAAGTTTGATAGAACCTAGTAAAGAGGAGAGTTCACCGCTAGCATGAGGGAAGTCATACTGTTTTTCGACAATGAATTCACCTAAGGTACGCATATCAGACATCTTTTATCCTTTATCTCAGATGAGTGAGTAATTATTGTTGTCGGTGACCTACTTGGGGAGACGCCTTTAAAACAGCAAAGGCAAAAATCAGTAGGTAAGCCGAGTTACGCATAGATATTTTTTATTTATAGCAGAGCAGGGCGATGACGCCTCTTAGTGGATGTTATTCGCCGTAATTCATATTGTATAAGTTGGATCTTTTTAATGGTAATGAAGTAACTCATTTGTAAATGAATTTAATTATCCAATTTAGAACAATTGACCCTATCGTTACTTGGCGTTAAAACAGGCATGTTATAACTACAGCAGCATCAAAAAAGCGGATTTCACTTCAGTTAGGACTCGACTATGCATATTCATATTCTTGGTATTTGCGGCACTTTTATGGGTGGCGCCGCCATTTTAGCCCGTCAGTTAGGGCACAAAGTTACCGGCAGTGACGCAAACGTTTATCCCCCAATGAGCACATTATTGGAGTCACAAGGGATCGAGATCATTCAAGGTTACGATCCGGCTCAATTAGAGCCCAAGCCAGACCTGGTGGTGGTTGGCAATGCAATGAGTCGCGGTAACGATTGCGTTGAATATGTGCTAAACCACAATCTCAAATACATTTCAGGCCCGCAGTGGCTACAAGAATTCCTGCTCCATGATCGCTGGGTACTCGCGGTGGCGGGCACCCATGGTAAAACCACCACCGCCAGCATGCTGACTTGGATCTTGGAAGCGTGTGGCTACCAACCGGGTTTCTTAGTTGGCGGTGTGCTAGGTAATTTTGGCGTTTCGGCCCGATTAGGCGAAAGTATGTTTTTTGTGGTGGAAGCCGACGAATACGACAGTGCTTTTTTTGATAAACGTTCTAAGTTCGTTCACTACCACCCGCGTACCTTAGTGATGAATAATTTAGAGTTTGATCATGCAGATATCTTCGATGATCTGGAAGCGATCAAACGTCAGTTTCATCATTTAGTGCGCACGGTACCGGGTAATGGCCGCATCTTTGCCCCGAAATCCGATAGCGCATTGGGGGATGTATTGGCGCGAGGCTGTTGGAGTGAAAAAGAGTTCACCGGCGCTGGTGGTGAGTGGCAAGCGGTAAAACACCGCCAGGATGGCAGTGATTTTGATGTGGTGTTCCAAGGTGAGGTGGTCGGTCGAGTCACCTGGGACCTAGTTGGCGAGCATAACGTCAACAATGCCTTAATGGCGATCTCCGCCGCGCGCCATGTTGGGGTGACGCCAGATCTCGCCTGTGAAAGCTTAACCAGCTTTATTAATACCAAGCGACGCCTAGAGTTAAAAGGCGAAGTGAACGGTGTGACCGTGTATGACGATTTTGCCCATCACCCAACCGCAATTGAACTGACTCTGCAAGGTTTGCGTGATAAAGTCGGCAGCCAACGAATTTTTGCAGTGCTAGAGCCTCGCTCAAGTACCATGAAGCTTGGTGTACACAAAGACAGCCTGGCCGCCTCGCTCAAAGTGGCGGATAAGGTTTTCTTATTCCAGCCAGAGAATATCCCCTGGTCGGTGGACGAGGTGGCCAAGCAATGTCGTCAAGAGGCTTTTAGCAGCTCTGATATGGATGAGTTTGTCGCGCGGATTGCCTCACAGGCGAAACCGGGCGATCAGATCTTGGTGATGAGTAATGGTGGCTTTGGTGGTATTCATCAGAAGCTACTGGATGGCCTCGGTGAAGGCTAGAATTTAGATTACAGATTACAGATTACAGAATTCGCTGCGCTCACTAGAAACTAGAAACTAGAAACTAGAAACTAGAGACGATAAGAGCAAGAGCGGGGGAATGCTTTTACTCTTATAGCAGCGAAGCGGTCTCGTTTCTCGTCTCTAGCAGCTCTGCGTCTTGCTTTTACAGAGAGCTTGCGACCGTCTGTATTCTGTACTCTCAATAAGCGCAGCGCATTCTTCTTTACTCGATTAAAAATAAGCAGTGAGCATGAACAAACAGCAAAAAACTATCACCTTGGCATTTACCGGCGCTTCCGGCGCACCGTATGGTTTGCGCCTATTAGAGTGCCTACTGGCGGCGGACTATCAGGTTTATCTGTTGATTTCGTCGGCGGCAAGGGTGGTGATGGCGACCGAGCATGGCTTGAAGTTGCCAAGCGGCCCGGACGCGGCCAAACAGGTGTTAGTTGAGCAGTTAGGCTGTAATCCTGAGCGCTTGGTGGTATGCGGTAAGGATGATTGGTTTTCACCGGTGGCCTCGGGCTCGGCCGCACCGAAGCAAATGGTGGTGTGTCCTTGCAGTGCGGGCAGTGTGGCGGCTATCGCCCACGGGATGTCGGATAACCTGATTGAACGCGCCGCTGATGTGGTGATGAAAGAGCGCGGTCAGTTATTGTTGGTGGTGCGCGAGACGCCGTTTTCAACCTTGCACCTAGAAAACATGCACAAGCTATCCCAGCTTGGCGTCACCATCATGCCAGCCGCCCCGGGGTTTTATCACCAGCCACAATCGATAGACGATCTGGTCGATTTTATGGTGGCACGAATTTTAGATCACCTAGGCGTAGAGCAAAAACTGGTGCCAAGGTGGGGCTACGATCAGCGCAGCTAGTTATCAATGCTTAACAATGCATATAGCTGATTGATAAAGAAACGTTTACAATACTGCAACGCTCAAGCAATTGAGCAAACTCAACGGGGTGCCCAAGTTCATCGAACTTTGGCTGAGAACCAAACCCGTCGACCTGAACCAGATAATGCTGGCGTAGGAATTGAGTCTGGATCCCTTCATCCTCAACCCCTGTGCCGCTCACTCATAAAAGGATAGGAGCGAGCAGTGAATAAAACACTGATGTCCGTAGCATTGGCTACGCTATTTACCCCTCTTGCAATGGCAAGCAATAACACCCTTACGGTTTACACTTACGACTCATTCGCCGCCGATTGGGGCCCAGGGCCTGCGGTTAAAAAAGCCTTTGAAGCCGAGTGCGATTGCACCCTAAATTTGGTGGCGCTCGATGATGGCGTGACGATCTTGAACCGCCTGCGCCTCGAAGGGAAAAACAGCAAAGCGGACGTGATATTGGGCCTTGATAACAACCTGATGGCGGAAGCGAAAAAAACCGGGCTGCTTAGCACGCATCAAGTGGACACCTCGAAAGTGACGGTACCGGGCGGTTGGCAAGACCGCACCTTTGTGCCTTATGATTTTGGTTATTTCGCGTTTGTTTACAATAAAGAAAAGCTCGCTACACCACCAAAAAGCTTAAAAGAGCTGGTGGAGCAGCGTGATGACTTAAAAGTGATTTATCAAGATCCGCGCACTTCAACCCCAGGCCAAGGCTTAATGCTGTGGATGAAGTCGGTGTATGGCGACAGCGCTGCGCAAGCATGGCAAGAGCTGGCGAAGAAAACCGTCACCGTCACCAAAGGGTGGTCTGAAGCTTACTCGATGTTCTTAAAGGGCGAGTCGGATATGGTGCTCTCTTATACCACATCGCCAGCCTATCACCTGATTGCCGAGCAAGATGATAAGTTTGCCGCAGCCAATTTTGCTGAAGGTCATTACACCCAAGTGGAAGTGGCGGCGAAAGTGAAAGCGAGCCAAAACCCTGAGCTGAGCGAGCAGTTCATGCAGTTCATTTTGAGCTCAGAGTTCCAAACGGCGATGCCAACAGGTAACTGGATGTATCCAGCCACCGATGTGGCGCTGCCAAAAGGCTTTGAGACTTTATCGGTGCCGAGCAAAGCGCTCTCATTTACTTCCGATGCAATTGCCAAGCAGCGCAAAGGGTGGATCCGTGAGTGGCAAAGCGCGCTAACGAATTAACCGCACGGTCCTTTTTTCTCATCGCTAAGCCATGCATAATGCATGGCTTAGACTTCAACGGTAAGCCTTGCAACTCGTGATTAGACGCGCCCCACTCTTTGGAACAGTAGTCGCTGCTGTTATCCTCACTTTTGTTATTTCAGCATTAGCGGCCTTGCTCTATCACGCGCCCTCTCTTGACCCGAGTTATATCTGGCAAGACAGTTACTATCGCCACGTTACCAAATTCAGTTTCTACCAAGCTTTGCTGTCAACGCTACTGAGCGTGGGGCTAGCCATCCCCGTTGCCCACGCCATTAACAAACGCCACTTTAAAGGCAAAGGCCTGCTGTTAAAGCTATTCGCCAGTACGCTGGTGTTGCCTGTGCTGGTGGGGGTGTTCGGCCTGCTGGCCATTTATGGCAACAGCGGTTTGTTGGCAGAGTGGCTGCAGCATTTCGGTATCGACGCCTCTTTTTCGATTTATGGCTTAAATGGCATTTTGCTCGCTCACGTGTTTTTTAATTTGCCCTACGCCTCGCGCTTATTGGTGCAATCATTAGAAAGCATCCCCTTTGAGCAGCATAAGCTGTGTGCCCATTTAGGTATGAGTCACTGGCAAAAATTTCGCCTTGTCGAATGGCCTTGCCTGAAGCAGCAGTTACCCCACGTCTGTGGTTTGGTGTTTATGCTCTGCTTCACCAGTTTTGCCGCTGTGATGGCGCTCGGGGGCGGGCCTAAGTCGACCACCATTGAGCTGGCCATCTACCAAGCGATTAAGTTTGATTTCGACTTACAAGCGGGCGCTTTGCTCGCCATGTGGCAAATGCTGCTGTGCGGCTTGCTCGCCCTCGCGGTACAAAAACTGTCTAAACCGCTACCAGCGCCAGTGGGCTCTTTGCAGCGTTACCATGCCTTTGGGCACGATAGCTTAGGTAGCAAGATAT
>Ga0070724_10000347_pt1 | contig 35450 bp, 33 predicted proteins | sample tdDd001_FD_67278 | JGI IMG/M metagenome (GOLD analysis project Ga0070724, IMG submission 67278) | Marine sediment microbial communities from the Atlantic coast under amendment with organic carbon and nitrate - tdDd00.1 | ecosystem: Environmental > Aquatic > Marine > Coastal > Sediment | place... | reverse complement strand
ACAAAAACCACTGCCCTGACTAAATATCTCACCCGTGTCATCTTCGACCAATACCATGACAACACTTTCTTCAAGTCGTCCGATAGAGGTTGTTTGAATCGCCTGCCGACCTTCATAGGAGCGAATGTATTGATTAACAAGTCTTTGGTCACCAAGGGCATCAAACACATTGTCCGGTTCACTTATGATAACTAATCCACGGTCCTCTAAACAGAGGTAATTGAGTACATCCGTATACAGTTCTAAGGATGTAAACAATTGTTTGTGGCGCATGCGAAGTATGGTATCCGTTCTGACTTGCCGTTCATTCAACGTAATGACACCTAATTCAACGGTTATTTGCAACTCATTCTCTCCTATTGAGGCAAATAATACTTTGTGTTTCTCATCCCAACGAACGTCACCACCCAATTGCTCTAAAACAAATTCAACTGGTAACAATGTCCGGCCCTCTACTTGCTCAACTTGAATCCGATCATCCCACGAATCCAGCATCATCGCCCGGTCATCTACATAGGCAATGTTGCTACCGACATAAAACACCAAGGTGTCTCTCAATTTACTGTCTCCCGTAATACCATAGGATGTAATCGGTAGTAGATAAAGGCTTAGACTAATTAGAAGAAGGTATACGAGTGAGCGTCTTGCGACTTGTTTCATCACGCACCTCTCTTTCATTCATGACCCATTTAACGTCGTCTACTATATACCCCAGATCACAATATGGAAACATTTGTCAATGTTTTCACATTTCCAGCATGCAGGTCGCACCTTGGGGAAATAAGAAACCACCTACATCAGCTTTAGACCGATATAGGTGGTTTGTCATGACTTATCTCTATTATAATTGTATTTCTTAAGTTATTGTTACTGAATCCTTTACATCACTACTCCAATAACCATGTACACAATAAGTGCTACTCCTGCTGCTACAGACGCGTATGGCAACTGTGTCTTAACATGATCTATATGGTCAGAAGCTGCACCAAACGATGACAGAATTGTTGTATCTGATAATGGCGAACAGTGGTCTCCAAATACGCCACCCCCAGCTACGGCTCCGATCGTTGCATATACTAATGGTGTTATAGTTGCGCCTGTAAACGCAAATGCAAGTGGTACCGCTATCGGAATCATGATGGCATAGGTGCCCCATGATGTTCCTGTAGAGAATGAGATAAAAGCACACATAAAGAATGTAATGACAGGTAACATTTGAGGTGTTAACCAAGACTCTGTTACCGTGATAATGTATTGTGCCGCACCCAGTTCCTTACTAACAGTATTGATAATGTACGCAAGAGCTAATATTAAAATTGCTGGCATAACGCCTTTGATTCCCTGTACCGCCGTTTCAAAAACATCTTTGATGGTCAGCTTTTGAATTAATAACATAGCACCAAGGAAAAATACCGCAGTCATAAATGCTTCAAGTGTTTTAGCAGACCCCATAAACAAATAAGTGCCGACCGCTACGCCAATGATTATTAGAACGGGCAATATAAAGTTTAAGAACAATCTTGGTTTTTCTATTTCTTCTGCTTGCTCAATATCCGACAACTCCACACCCATCATTGGAGAAGCTGTATCCGATAATACTTTCCCTTCGTTTTGAGCCCGGAGCTCCGCTTTTTTCATCGGGCCAAATTCAGGAATTATACCTAAGGCAATAAGACCTACCATGGCTACGGCAAAGATGGCATATAGGTTAAATCCTACCGATTTGAAATAAACCTGTGTCGCCTGTGCCAAGTTTTCTATTGGTCCTTGTCCGACAAGTAATCCTGTGATAAATACACCCCATGCACTAAAAGGAATGATGACCGCCATCGGTGCTGAAGTGGAGTCACAGATGTAGGCTAGTTTCTCTCTTGAAATTTTTGCTTTGTCTGTTAAGTCTTTCATAACTGGTCCTACAAATAATGGTGAGAAATAATCACTAAAGAAGATGAACATTCCTAGGAACCAGGCCATCATCTGAACACTTTTTCTGCCACTAATCTTTCCGCCGACCACTCTAGAAAACTCTTTGGTAGAGCCTGTTTTCAAGAAGAATGCGACAAGGACACCAATGAAGACTTCTATCATAACAACCCATATAAAGTCTCCGTTACCCAGTGCCTTAGTGAATAGACCCGACAATCCCCAAAGTCCCTTCCCTTGAATAAAGACGCCTGCAACTGCTGCGACAAGTAGTGAGAATAATGCTTCTCTTGTAATAAACGCCAGAGTTACCGCTACGAGTGCTGGTACGATTGCCCAAAAACCGTAAGATGGATTTTCCACCCCTTTAAAGGACGTGCCTGTAAAAAATGTCACCGCTAATATAATTGCAATTGCCGCTATGACAGCGACATTTCTCTTTTGTTGTTTGGACGCTGCAGCCGTTTCTGGTGTTTCTGTATTTTGAATACTCATTTTGTTCCTCCCCCAGTTTATTTATCTATTCAACATCTTTATATATTTAAGACTTCTTCCGGTGATTGATAAGGAATACTTAGCTTCACTGATGTCTCTTTAAGTGTCATTGCCCCCTTATAAAAGGATAATCCTTTACGGAATCCAACATTCTTTTTAAGTGTTTCTTCTACACCGCCGCTAGCCAATTGAATGGCATATGGCAAGGTTATGGTCGATAAGGTCTCTGTTGCTGTCTTTGAAAATGCACTTGGAATATTGTCCACGGCATAATGAATGATGCCGTCCACTTTATAAATCGGATCATCATGAGATGTAGCACGACAGGTTTCAACAGCACCACCTTCATCACAGGACACATCCGATATGATAGAGCCCTCTTTCATTAATTTCAAATCTTCTTTATTGATCAAATGATCTGTTCTTGTCTTAGGCCAAAGCAGACAGTTGACGATGGCATCCGTCTTCTCCAGACAACGTTCTAGGTTTTTTCTGTCGGAGTACAACAACTCAACATTTGGTTGTAGCTTGTACTTCACTTCTTCAAGACGATCCATATCGATATCAAGAATCGATACCTGGTTCCCGAAAGCAACAGCCAGTTCAGCTGCACCAAATCCAGCTGCTCCAGCACCGATTACTGTCACATGAGGTGTACTCACGCCATGTATACGGGCCAACAATCGACCTTGACCGCCATTGACACTTTGGGAATAGTTCAGTGCTGCTATAAAGCCACCTTTACCCGCCAACTCACTCATCGGTTTTAACAGGGGAAATTCCCCTTTATGGTTTTCAATATCCTCATATGAGATACCGATTACCTTCTTGTCCAGTAAATGGGCTGTCATTTCTGGATTGGCATTAGAATGTAAATATGTAAAAATAATGAGATCCTCACGCATATACTTGTACTCTGGCGGTAAAATCTCTTTTACCTTATAAATCATTTCAGCTTCATTGTAAACCTCATCCGTTGATACAATTGTTGCCCCAACACCTTCATAAGCCACATCAGCAAATCCACTACCAACACCTGCGCCTCTTTCCACCAATACAGAATGACCTGCCTTCACTAGCGACTTCACCCCATCCGGTGTAGTTGCAACCCGATATTCATTGGGCTTGATCTCCTTTGGAATACCTATAATCATTTTGTTTCCCCCTTCACTTATCTTAGTATCTATAACTAAAGCAAAAGGAGTGCCAACTTTTATTAACGCCTGAAAACCTTGAAAATACTTGTATCTACCATTATACATAGAAGATGCTCTTTTTAATACAATTCAATTCGACAGATATTTGTCGTAATTTTCTTCAACATGCCATTTTTCGACAATATTTTGTCACATCCCAATATTGACGACAGTTTTTTGTCGGCGTTGTCATAAAAATACCGAGCGCCATACCACTCGGTAATTCGATAACATCATTGAACATCTTACTGAAATTGTGTTTTTTCCAATTTAAGCTTATTCATTTTATAGGTCAGTGTTTGTCGCGGTATTCCTAGAAGTTCAGCCGCTTTTGTAATATGTCCCTCAGTATAAGCCAGTGCTTTTGATATAGCGCTGCGTTCAGCTGTTTCCAGTGTCTCTTGGAGGCTTGTAAAATGTACTGATTCTACCTGAAGAACTTGTCCATTCTCATTTTTTTGTGATCCAGTCTGAATACTGTCTTTCATATAAATCGGTAAACTATTGATGGTCAAAATCTTTTCATCTGAGATACTGACCATGTTTTCGACGATATGTTTTAGCTCCCGCACATTACCTTTCCAGTGGTATTGCATGAATATATCCATCATGGTCTTGGAAAGGCCTTCTACATCCTTATTATACTGTCGGTTAAACTGCTTGATAAAGTGATTGGAATAAAGTAGGATATCCTCTTTACGATCTCTAAGGGGGGTCAAACGGATCATACTACTGCTCAGACGATAAAATAAGTCTTCTCTTAAATTCTTTTCTCGAATCGCCTTTAGGGGATCATTGTTCATAGCTGCTACAACTTTAACGTCCACCGTCTTCTCTTTATGTCCACCAACTGGTCGAATTTTGCTGTCCTGTAAAACCCTTAGCAGTTTTGCCTGGGTCTCATAAGGCATGGAATTTAGTTCATCTAAAAACAAGGTGCCACCATGGGCTTGCTCAAACAATCCTACTTTGTCCATAGACCCTGTATAGGCCCCTTTGACAGAGCCAAACAATGTTGATTCGATCAAGTTTTCCGGCACCGCTGCACAGTTGATGGCAACAAATGGTTTTCTGGACACTTTGTTTTCATTGACCATGGCCTGAATGAACATTTCTTTGCCTGTACCTGTTTCGCCATAGATCAGCGTCGGATTTGGCGATCCTATAAATACTTTTGCCCGTCGTATGTTTTCAATCATCTCTGCGTTAGACGTAAGGATATCCTCAAAAGTAATCCCGCGTTTTTGTACGATATCCGACAAATGATTCCGAGACGATGCTTTCTTCTTCTGCACTTCTTGAAGGTCATTGATAGAGGTAATGTCTTTGGATAATTCCAAGACCCCTACAATCTTCCCGGCTCGGTTGATGGGGATCGTGATATTTTGCGTATTGAACACCCGCCCTCTATAATCTTTGAAGATTTGATTCTTGCGATAAATGATCCGATTATGTTTCATACTCTGGTACATGGTACTTTCCTGCTGGTCTATATGAGGATACGCCTCATAGTAGTTACGTCCAAGATAATCAGAGTGGGCATTTTCCATGTCCAGTTGATCAAAACGTACATTGTATCTATATGTATTGACGATCTTAAAGGTGTGATCCACGATCATCAATGAGTCTATATAATCCAATTCAAATTGTTCTTTATCATGCATAAAGTTTCCCTCCGCCCTATCTTTGTTAATCCTCTCTAACATGACTTATTCGTCATGTTAGGCATATAGTCCTTTAAATTAGAAAAAGCTGCTGTAGATTTATTAATCTACAGCAGCTTTTCATAAGATTTTATTATTTCAACCGATAAACGGTATTTTTCCCTTGCCCTAACTTTACAATTGCTGATTTGTCCAAAAGGCGTCGCAACAAGTTCACCGCCATTGGCTGTGATATACCGAGAGCCTCTTCTACGTCCTTTCTCTTAATTTCATCTTTTGTATTGAATATCTCAAGAACGTCTTCCTCTCTTGTTGTATAAGGTGTATGGGATTCCTCTACTGTTTCTATAATCATTGTGTTCGGCAACGTTATTTTAAAAGCATTATCTGAAGTTTCTATTTTAGCCGTTACACCAAACGAATTATAACTTTCATTTATCTTATATATACCGGTTCCATATGCTTCAATCCATTTCAGTCGATACAGGACATTCGCCAAATGTCTGTTTCTAAGAACTGAAACGCCCATTAATATGTCATTAATTGAAATCCCTTTTACAAGACCACCAATGGTGATGAATTCTATTCGATCATCAAATATATTAATCAATGTGCTACTGCTGTAAGCATAATCCTTATGGACAATAGCATTAAGCAAAGCTTCTCTTATAGCTTCAATAGGATACTCACGTTTGTCCACTCGTGTCAGTCCTTCAAACACAGAACTGGTCCGATTATATCTATCTATATATGCAAACACTTCTTTCATTTGCTTTAACAACGATCCAGTAAACTCATATCTATCTTTAAATTGGGTCTTCCCTTTGCCTTCAAATACCGCGACCTTTATCGTATGCTGACAATCCTCAGATAATAATCGACCCAAATTTGTATATAACTCATCTTCATTAACTAGATGTAAGGTTTTTACTTGTGCTGGTCCGAACTCAATAGATGCTTCTAGAAACTCTTTTTCAAGGGTAACAAATGACAGTAATTGATTAAGTGATCTTGTTTCTTCAAAGTTGTCACCACTTGTGTTTTTTAGCATATTTATAATAGCAACTTCAGATGCAGGGACTGATGATGCCCCTTGTCGAATAAATACACCTTCAGGTCGCATACCCTTTCTATTAATATAATACGGTAAGGAGGTGCCCCTTTGTATATGACAAACAATGACATCCTTATCATCTATCGTCTTAATTTCGCATCTTGTAAATGGTGTTATATCTGGTTTAACACTATCTCTAATGGCATTGGTCAGCTTTAAAATTATATCGTCGGTATGCTCAACACCTACTACTGTTCCATCATCTTCAACACCAATATAAAGGTCTCCTCCCTTTGTATTAGCAAACGCAATAACGGTTTTTAATACGTCTTGCTGATATTCTCTTTTCAACTCTAGATTTAATCCTTCAACTAAGTTCACTTTGCCACCTTCTTTCTAATACCATTCTAATACATTCTAATACATTTATCAACATTCTAATATGTTAGAATGGAATCAGATCGCATCGAGGATGGCCAGCCTTATGATTAATACAACAACAAAAAAAGATGATTAATAGAATAATCTTCTTTAATCATCTTCTTATAAATTAATTTAACTTCATGACATTGCACTTTTCGCTGTACTTTACTTACGTTTTATAACTTCTTTGTATACTTCTTTATCTTTTCTCATCCCAATAATCAAAACTTCCATTTTTCCATCGATCATTTCTAACTTGTATACAACTCTATAATCACCATCAAATCGAAATTTTAGCAATCCAGATAACTCTCCAGATAATGGTTCGCCTAACCCCCCTTGAGATTTTGGAATAGGATTCTTTGCAATAGCTTCAACTTTATCTAAAACGCGTTCTATTTTCTTTTTTCCAAATTTATGTTTAACAAGATCCTTTTTAAATTTAGCATGGTATACAATACTATACTTCATCCTCTAGTCCTCCAAAGTAGATAACCACTTACGCATATCTGAACTTGAAAGTCTCTCCGAATCATCATTTAATCTTTCTTCAGCCAGTTGAACTAACTCAGCATTATGGTAAGCTTCTAGCTCTTCTTCCATAGCTTTATATAATTCATATGGCATAATTACAGCCTTCGGTTTCTCATTTTTCATCAATATTTTTGCAGACGATAACTGATCAATAATCGCAGAAAGATTCTTCCTAAATTCTGTTAACGAAAGCAAAACATCATCAATTTGCCCTAATTTCAAATATTCTAACATAAGTCTCCCTCCATACACATATCAATTCTCAATCTATACATAAAGTATACACTCTTATAATAATTATGTCAACTTTAGTTGTAACAATAGTTATAATAATTGTTGTAATAATTATTATAACTATCTTTTCCTACGACCGAACAATCCCCCGAATCTCTTCCAGCGACACTTCATCCGTCAGTAACTCAATAAAGGCATCAGCTATTTCCGGATCAAATTGCTTGTGTCGCTCTCTTTTAATTTCTTCAACGGCTTCTTCTATAGAGGATTTGTCCTTATATGTACGCCTTGTCACCATGGCATCGAAAGTATCACAGATAGAGATAATCCGTGCACCCATTGGTATGTCATCACCCACAACCCCTCTTGGATAGCCAGTCCCATCATAGCGCTCATGATGATACAAGATCATCTCTGAGATCACTTTCAAGTTTGGATTGTTTTTAAGAATGCTGTAACCGACTTCCGAGTGACTTTTCATCACCTCAAACTCTGCTGTCGTCAGCGTGCCTGATTTCAGGAGAATACCGTCTGGAATGCCGATTTTACCGATATCATGTAAATGTGCCGCCATGTGAATGGAAAATTGTTCTTCCTCGCTAAGTCCTATTTTATTGGCGAGGAGAATGGTCATATCCGCTACTCTATCTGAATGTCCTGCCGTGTAGCTGTCTTTTGCTTCCACTGCAGAGACGAAATTGTCTACAAATAAATGAAAATCTACGTTCATACTACCCCCTATTGATAATAACTCTCAATAAGTATAACACAATAATTACATCGATAATCAAAATTTCCATATTACTCTATTTCCAGCCCCATGTAATACACACTATAATACCAACCATCAATATAGAATTTTCTAGAGATGTGGCCCTCTTCCTTAAAGCCTAAGGCTTTATACAAGCGAATGGCATTCTTGTTATCATCCCTTACCTGCAGGTCAATTTTTTTGATGATGCCGCTATTCTTTGCCCAGGAAATCATTTCTTCAATAAGTGCTTTTCCAATGCCGTTACCCCAGTAGTCTCTTAGAACGCTGACACCAAATTCCCCAGTATGGGCAATTCGTGGCCGCCCACCGCCTCTATAATTCAAATTCCCTATGATACGGCCTTTATGCTCTGCAACGAGTACCAGCTGATTGGCCGCCTTATTGGTATTGTCTATAAAGGTGATCTCATCTTCGACAGTTAGGTTGAATTCTCCAGGTCCAAAGGTCAGGTTATTGGATTCTCCAGCTATTTGTGCCACATAGCCCAGTATCGCTTTTGCGTCTTCTATGGTTGCTGTTCTTATCAAATAGGCTTCGCCGTTTTTCAGTTGCTTCTCATGCATAAAAGTGCTCCTTTCATATAGGTGCGTTCATCTTACTGTTTTACTGATACCATGGATTATGGTCTGGTTCAACAAAACCGATGTTAGACGTGCCATTGACATGATCAAGTAGCCATTCATCAGATTCTGTCAGTTCATAATAGTAGGTCCGTTTATAATAAGTCGTAATATACTCTTCTTGCCTTTCCTTGATAACCAGTTCTGTTTCTATGTTTGCATCTTTATTATAAAAGTATTTATTCACCAGTGGCTGTCTTACCTTTATGTGGGCATCTGTAATGATACGGCTCTCTTCATACATCGTTGGAATGAAATAACCGCTGCTTGCATAAAGCGTGCCTTCTTCCTCGATGATCCAGTCCTCGTAAATGCTTTTAGCTGTATGGTCATCAATTTTACCCTCCAGCAATTGTACAAAATCCTCTTCCGATCTTATCGACGATGGCACTTTCAGTTTCATTGGATCTTCTGATTTTTCCAATTGGCCTACAAAGGTCATCACCGGACGATAACTGTCTTTGATCAGTAGCTCTGCATCACTTTTATCGAAAGGCATTTTTGTCGTTATTGGAAATCCTATAAGAAACATCAGTATCATCAACCAGCCTAGGATATCCTTGATTTTATTTAAATAGGTCATTTTGTCTACTCCATTTGTTGTTAGTCTACCTTGTAATACTTCCTTCCATAGCTATTGCGATGCACCTTATCTGTCTTGAGCGTCGCCTCAGCATGGCCTTCTTTCTCCTCATCCGAATAGCCAAAAGCGAGAATGCCTTCTACACACAAATCCTCAGGAATCCCTAACAGATTTTTGACAAAAGTTTCCGAAGATATCCCGTCTGCCGTCTGTCTGTTTCTTATCTGAATCCAGCAAGAACCCAGTCCCAAATCCGTTGCCGCCAAATGTCCAATGGTCATGACGATAGAGGCATCCTCTACCCAGACATCCGTCTTGGTAGGATCTGCCAGTACAACCAGACATTGTTTAGCCCCTTCTAAAAACTTGGCCCCATGCGCTTTTGACAAGGCCAGTTGCTGAAGGTGCGTTGCACCCTCTACATATATAATTTCCCAAGGATCGATCCCTCTGCCCGATGGCGCTCTTAACATGGAACGAATTAGACGATCGACTACACCTGCCTCAACCAACTCTTCTTTATATTTTCTGATGCTTCTTCTTATGGCTAATAATTGATACATTTATTCCCTCCTGTGCTACTCTTTTTGTTATGTATTTTCACACTTCTATTATAACAGTATTTTACATTCTTTGATTGAGAGATTTTAGTCCAAATGGTATGCTAAGCATATAAATCAACCCCTAATTATTGAAAAGGAGGCCCATCTATGGACAAGAAGATCCAGTTACTCTTCAACCACTTGATTCAATTGCAAAGCGATACTGGTACAGTTCAAGAAATAGCCATCGCTAAGGAGATCCATCACCATTTGGCAACACTCCCCTATTTCAAGAAACATCCAGAACACTTGCACCTACAGGAAATCCCCAAGGATCCTTTTGGGCGTTACAACGTCATTGGTCTGATTAAAGGGCGTAGCGATAAGACGACTATCATGATCCACCATCACGATGCCGTCGACATCGACGTTTATGAAGACTTAAAAGACTTGGCCCTGTCCCCTGCGCTTTTAAAAGAAGCTTTAAAAGACAAATCATTTCCTGAAGAGATTACAAGAGATCTTGAGGATTCAAATTGGCTATTCGGTCGTGGAACCGCCGATATGAAAGCTGGTGCTGCGATTCAACTGACGCTGATGGAAGAATTTTCAAAAGATCCGACCTTTGAGGACAATCTTATCATTCTTTCTGTCTGTGATGAGGAAAACCTGTCAGCTGGTATGCGAGCTGCTTCTGCTGTATTAAAAGAACTACAACATACATACAAACTAGATTATAAAGTGATGATCAATTCCGAGCCAGTTGGTCGAATTGATGAGACGACTGGTATTTATTACGAAGGCACCGTTGGTAAAATCATGCCTGTGCTCTTTGCCAAAGGAAAAAAAGCCCACATTGGAGAAGTTTATTCAGGATTTAATCCGCTGATGCTCTTATCCGAAATCCAAGGAGAAATCGAGTTGAATCCTGCCCTGACAGATGTCTACAAAGGTGAAGTTTCACCGTCTCCGACATGGGTCCACTATCGGGATAGAAAAGCCATGTATGATGCCTCACTACCTGAAGCAGCCGCTGCCTACTTCAGTATTCTGACACTGGAGAAAACCCCTAAAAGAATCATTGAGGATATTCGGTCTTTGTCAGAAAAGGCATTTACTCGAGCTATCCAGCGGTATGAAGCTTGTGTGGATGCCGTGAATCAGCAATCTGCGACGCCCATTAACAAATTGACCTTTCAACCGCTTGTTATGACCATCGATGAACTGCATAGCGACCTCGTACATCTAAGGGGGTCAACATATACAGACGCTATGGAAACCGAAAGCAAACGACTGAAAGTACTATTGGACAGCGGTGCAGTCAACCTACAAAACGCCTCTATACAATTGATTGAAAAAGCGGTTTCATTTGTCGACCACGACGACCCATTTGTGGTCATCGGTTATTCAGGCCCTTATTATCCCCATTTGACCAATGAAAAACTAGGCCTGTCCCACACGGCGCAGTTTGAGACACTACTGAATACCATCACCAAAAAACACTTTGGACGCTCCTATAAAAAATTTCATTATTTTATGGGCATATCCGACTTCAGTTATACCTCTTTGAGAATTAACAAGGAAGATATCGACACCATCGAAAAGAACATGCTGGGGTGGAACACCTTTTACCATATTCCATTCAAGGACCTTTCAGCCCTCAACATTCCAATGATGAACATCGGCCCATGGGGTAAAGATCTGCATAAACTGACAGAACGTGTGCATATTGAGGATGCCTTTATGAATGTGCCCCTCATTATAAAAGACTTTATCAAAGCACTTTAACAAAAAAGCCTTGGGCGCATTAAAATGAACCCAAGGCTTATTTTTTTATTCTTCTAACCAACGTATTGTAAATAGGCCGCAATCGGCATCGGCTTATCCAAGTAATATCCTTGACCTATTTCACACCCCATGGACTCCAAGAGTTTTTTCTGTTCCTCTGTTTCTATGCCTTCTGCAATCGTCTGAAGGTTTAACTCCTTGCATAATTCCAAAATAATACGAACAATAGCTGTCGATTTCGTATCCTGACAAATGGAATCGATGTAACTTTTATCGATCTTCAGTACATCAAAAGGTAATTCCTTCAAATAATTCAACGAGGAATACTGCGTCCCAAAATCATCTAGTGCGAAACTGATGCCTCGACTTTTGTAAATCATCATCATACGAATTGTTCGATCTAGATCGTGCATCATAGAGTACTCGGTGATTTCCAATTCAATCTGCTTCGGATTGATCTTATGCGCCTCTTCTTCCCTCAAAAAAAATTTTAAGAATTCAAAGGAAAGAAAGGATTGAGCGGACACATTGATGCATACTGTCTTATGATTAAATATGTCTGGATGCGCCTTGATCATCTTGAATGTGTTGCGAACAACCCACTGATCTAGGGCCATTATCTGACCTGATTTCTCAGCTTTTTCAATAATTTGGCCAATATTCAAATCCATACGCACTCGATTCGGCCATCTGAGCAAGACTTCAAATCCCCTGATTTTATTGCTGTTCAACTGATATAGCGACTGTAAATGCAGCTCAAATTCATTCTGCGCAATGGCAATATTAAACTGCTCTTCCAATTCAACTTCATTGCGCAACTCCTCTTCAAAGCGATCGTCAAAAAAACGTGTGCCTTCTTTACCATCGGCTCTTGCATATCTTAATGTGATGTTCAATCGGTTATAATATTCCTCATTCGTTAATCCCTCATTTGATAGAACAATACCTATGCTCACTGTAAGATCTGTTTTTAAATGATTCAATCGTCCGTTGAGTTTTATACAGTGTCGTATGGCATTTATATGCCCTTGGATATTTTGTCGTGAATCTGTTTTGATGACAATGACAAACTGACTACCACTGAGTCTAAACACTTCAATGTCTTCTAGTTCATCAAGACTTTGTCCAACGGTCATCAACACATTGTCACCACAATAATGACCATAAAACTCATTGATGATACTAAAGTTATCAATGGACAACAGTAGCAGGGTGAACGGTTTTTTCCTAAATATCAGACTCTCAATACATTTTTCAAACGCTCGCCTGCCTCTATTTCCTGTTAACATGTCAATCATATCATTACTCTACCTTAAATTCGTGAATTTGCTCATTCAACAACTCTGACTGTTCTGCCTGCTCTGTTGATATTAACGTAATATCCTCTATGGCCCTAGAAACCTCTTCGATATTGCTGGAAATTTCCATATTTCCAGCTGTAGCCTCTTCTACCGCACTGGCTACCGAAGTGATCGCTTCATTGATCTGCTGGATTGATTGGTTGATTTCGTCCGATTCCTTATAGAAACTTTCCATCGTTACATTGACGAAATCTGCATCCTGCATGTACTGATCGCCTGTTTGCTCTAGGGTTTCATAATCCGGTGCAACCTTCTCATCTATGAACGTTAAAATCCCAGTCGCATGTGTGGACACATCCTGAAATGCGTCGTTGACTTCCTTAACCAACACATTGATTTTATCCACTGTCTGCGCAGACTCTACCGCCAATTTACGTACTTCTTCAGCAACAACTGCAAATCCTTTGCCGTGTTCACCTGCTCTAGCCGCTTCAATGGCCGCATTAAGCGCCAATAGATTCGTTTGCTCCGAAATTCGCTGTATCGTATCAGACATGATGATAATCTCTTCTACCACTTTTGCTTTTTCTAACGACGCCTTTATATTTGTGAGTTGTGTTTGATAAATGCTACGTGCTTCCATACGGGATACATTGGCATTTTCTTTCATTTGCCGAGCACGACTTGCAATTTCCTGTGCATTTTCATTCCCTTTTTGGGCATTGAGCATTAGGTTATTTGCAAATGACATAATCTGATGACCAGATGCACTGATTTCCTCAACAGCCGCTGATGTTTCTTCCATACCTGAGGCAATTTCCTCTGTTGATACGTTGACCGTTTGCACCTGTGCATTGATTTCTTCAACTGTTGCGTTAAGCTCCTGGCTTTTCTCTGTTACAGATTCACAATTACCGGATGCATTCCGAATCAATCCACTGAGTAGTTGGGTCATGTCATCAAATGCCATGGCCAGTGTTCCAATCTCATCTTTCCGATTTTTATAGGTCCCAGGTATTTTCGTCGTAAAGTCACCTTCTGAAAGTTTTCCAGCAGTGGCAATGCCTAGCGACAGACCATTTACTATACTTTTTGCTATTGCGATACCAATCGTAAGTGACAAAAGAACGCTTACGACAACTATGATAATCGCCGTTTGTTGTCCTTTTTGGACAAAGCTATCACTCTCTGTTTTTAGTTGACTTGAAATTGACAGATTCAGTTCTTTTAAGTCCTTCAAGGTCTCTTCAGCCTGAATCATATATTCATCAATGGTCCCATGAAATGCAATCGCCCCGTTATAGTCTCTTCTTTTTATGTAGGTTTTCATTTCTTCAAGACCGTCTCTATAAGATTGGTCTGCTACTATGTATTGCGTTACTAATTCTTCTTCTTCAGAAGTAAGATAAGTAGATTGGTACTCACTGATCAATGCTTTATTCGCTGTCTCAAGTTCATTTAATCGTCCTTCAACATCACTGATAATCTTGTTGTCTTTTAAATAGAATGACTTATATACCAAATCCTTTGCAGCTATGTATGCCTTCTCTTGATTTACTTGCAGTTCTCCAATAATACTATTGGGAATCAAACGGTCGCTATATACAGTTTCCAAATTATCACTAATACCTACAGCGGTCTTAATACCGTTGATACTGACAAGCACTGTCATCAATACAACAACAATAAATCCGACAATGATTTTGTTGCCAATTTTCATATCTGTGAACCATTTCATTTTAATCGCCTCGCTTTCATCGACACAATATCGATTTATTTAAATGTATTATATTTGGTTTAATTCCAAATATAAGAATTTATATCCACATTGTATACTACACTTTTAAATGAAAATGTCAATTAGAAATTCATTAAACAGCGTATTAATTACACAAAAGAGTCTGTCCTAAAATTTAGGCCAGACTCTTTTGCTTGCTTTAAGATGCAGACCATACTCACTGATGGTCAATGTTTATTGGGCTATCTTCGGTAAGTTAATTTCAAAACAAACACCATAGGATGAATCATCAATATAATCAATGCGCCCTAGAAGCAAGCCATTCACTAAGTTATAGACAATATTCATTCCTAGACCTGTACCACCAGTCCCTTCAGCTGTTGTGTAAAATGGATCATAAACTTTTTCGCGTTCTATTCTATCTATGCCACTGCCATTGTCCCAGTAGATGATAACTATATCGTCTCCAGCATTCCCTTCCCTGCAATCAATACCAATCTTCGGTGCCAACTGCTGGTCAAATGCGTGAATTAAACTGTTCTGAATTAAATTGGCTATGATTTGTGAAATCGCACCAGGATAAGATTTTAACTTTAAATGCCCTTCATAAGTAATATGTGTCTCAATGTTACGACGTTTTAATTCAACGCCCAAGGAGGTAACTGTTGCGTCAACGATATCTTTTAGATACATCTCTTCGCGGCTCATTCGCTCTTGGTCAACAGCTACTTTTTTTAAACTTGAAATAAGTCCGGAAGCTCTCTCCATATTCCTAAGGACAATTTGTGTACTGTCATTCACCGTTTCAACGTAACGTGTTAAAGCATGTTTTGAAACCCTGCCTTCAGCAAGTTGATCAAGAAGTGCCTTATTTCGTTTTTCTAAATACGAACCGGCCGTTAACGTTACGCCGATAGGGGTATTCAGTTCATGTGCAACACCTGATACCAAACTACCAAGAGCAGCCATCTTCTCCTTTTGAACCAGTTGTTCTTGTGTATTCTGCAAATAGACCAAAGACTTTTCTAGATCCTCTGTGCGTTTTTTGACCTCCGCTTCCAGTCCTTCGTTGATTTCAATTATTTCCTCTCTTTGTTCTTCTAACAATTCCTCTCTGGTAAGGACACCTTTGATCATTGATTTGAAAGCGTCTTTTAATGTCTCAAATTCTTCTGTCGTCCCACTGTTGATTTCAATATCATAATGTCCAAGAGCCACTTCATTTGTCCAAGATACTAAGTTCTCTACTTCGCTGGATATCTCCTGGGTCAACCCTAATATGGACTTCACTACTGTCATACTGATCACAAGTATGAAAAGGACACCTAAACCGATGACCATCAGTACAGGAATGACCAAATCCCAAACAGATTGATAGAGAATGACACTCCAATTTGTATCACTTAATATTTTATGATATGCCCACATGTAATTGCCATTATAAGTCGTCTGAAGTTTTCCATTGGCTAGAAGCTTCATTCTATTGGGATCATAGGCCCTTGTATTGACAAAGCTGTAGTCGCTATGTGCAAGATAAGCACCACTTTTATCCGTAACCACAATATATGAGTTTTCCGTAATATCAAAAACACTTATAAAATCTGTCAACGACTCCATGTCGACTCGAATCACAACAAAAGCATCTTCAAAACGTTTAGCAACAGTAACAATCGGAAGGTTCGATTCATAGCTGACAAATACGTCCGACCAATAGGTGTCTCCAACATTTTTTAGTGCTTTAAAATAATCTCTACCAGATTGATCATAGCCAATTTTTTCATTGTCCGTAGGTGCTCCCGCAACAACACGTCCATTGCTATCGAGAATCCATATGTTTGTTATTTCCGCATTACTCTTAATATAGGCTCTAATGGAATCCTGCAAAGTTTCCGAAAATTCCTCTCTCTTGTACAGCGAAAAATACACCTCATCTAAGCTACTTGCATAGTGATTTAAGTACCTTGAAGTCGACGATTCAATTGAGTTTATGATATCTTTCGATCGATAATTTATTTGTACACCAACAAAACTCGCAATAAAAACCATCAATAGAACCGACATCAACATCATTGGAATGACCGTTCTATACAAGTTAACTTCAATTAATTTCTTGCGAATATTTATCTTCTGTTGTCCATTGTATTTCATCATCTCACCTTTATTTCATTGATCTAAATTGACCATCTTCAACAATATAGCCGTAATATGGCCGATGGGCATCACCGTATTCATCTATGAGAATGTCATTTTGTAATCCTTGAAACCGTCCCTTCGATATAATCGCAGCTTTGACTGCATCCACTTCATATGAATCCGCAGATTCTATGCCTTCTTTAATAATTTGAAGAGACTCGTAACCGAATATTTGAGGAAATGTGGGATCATCTCCAAAAGCATTTATCATCTTTGATTTAAATGCCAAATACTTTGGATTATTGGAATTGATATCATAAAGGCCATTGACCCGCATACCATTAACCGCCCGTCCACCGTTCTCCAATAAATCATTGGTTGTAGCCCATGCACTTGCATATAATAGTGCATCGCTACCTTCTTTCCTGATCTGTTGTGCAATCTCCGCTGTGTCGATGCCTGAAGCTACGATGACAATCTGTTCTGGCTCTTTGGACAACATACGCATCACCAAGTCGCTATACTTGATAGTTTTAGAATTGAACTCTTCATCGTACACAAGATTTAATCCGTGTACTTCAGCTGACCCCACAATAATATTGCGTATCGGTTGTGTATAGGGCTGATTAGATGAATCATAAACGATTGCAACATCCTTACGCCCATCCTGACTCAAAAGAGACAATAAGCTTTCCGCTTCAAATGAACTGGCATTACAGACTCTCAAAAACCTGTCATCAATACCAATCAGCGAATTGGTACTCATTGTCGGACTGAACACCATCAACTCTGTCGTTGTCATCAGTTGATCAATTGATGGCGTCATGGAACTAACAGTAAATCCGACAAAGTACTGGATGTCCTTTTTATCCATTTCACCGATTAATTCTATTGTGTGGGCGTTGTCATTTTTATCATCCATAATTACTGGTATGACTTCACGTCCATTAATACCACCCTCAGCATTAATATCCTCCACTGCTTGGAGGAACCCATTGCGCACTTGTACGCCTAATTGGGACCACTGCCCACTGAGACCTGCACCAAACCCTATATAAATCGGTTCTTTATTTACATATTGCATCAACAGATAAGCCGACAATATTACTATTAATAGCAGTATTCCAATGTGTTTTTTCCTCATGTTACGCTCCTTTTTCAGAATATTCTTATTATTATTCTACACCTGTTAGTGATAAATGACAATGTATCTATCTAAACACGTTTAGATAAATAGGTGACGGATGTCCAGTAGGGTGTAGTGGCAAATAAAAAACGCAGGTGCAAGAAATGTTTCCTGCATCTGCGTTTCTATGGTTAGACTTACTGTCCTTGCTTATTACGTGGGCCACTACTGCAGCCACAAAATAATCGAAATTATTGTAATCGCCCCTATAACCGGTGCAATGAGTCCACCTTTTTTCCAACTGAGACCGAAAGCTACACCAAGACCCACAACCGACACCATCGGCATACCACTTATGGCCGTGAAACTACCCGGTATCAATAAGGCGCCTAAGGCTGTGTAAGGTATAAATTCCAAAAAAAGTTTTAGTTTTAGTGGTAATGGCCTGCCAGACACCATGTAAAATGGAATCAGCCTGGGGATGTAAGTGACAAGGAACATTCCTAGTATAATCAATGTTATATTACTCATGTGACGCCACCTCCTGATCAGATGATTCTTGTCCATAGATAAACACGCCGATTAACGACACCAATACTATGGCAATGACGATGCTCCAGCCCTGAGGCCAGTTGAATATATAATAAAACACACTATTCACCACTCCTGACAGCAAGGCTAACGTCAATGCCTTGGATGTCTTTTTCAATTCTGGTACCAGTATGGCCACAAACATGGCGTATAATCCGATATCCATACTGCGTTGCAATACTTCCGGCAGTATGCCGCCAATCATAAATCCCGTGCCGGTTCCAAGAACCCAGCTACTATAAGCAAATAATTCCAACGTACTTAAATAAGATTCACTTAAAGTCCCTTCTGCAAATGACGCTACTGAAAACGCCTCGTCTGTTACGCCGAATCCCAGTATCGGTTTGGCAATCCCTTTGATGTTATCCATTTTTGCAGCCAGCGAGGCACTCATTAGAAAGTGTCTGAAATTCAACAATAATGTCGCCAATACGATTTCGCCGACACCTGAACCCAGTATAATCATATTCACTGCTATAAATTGACTGGCACCAGCGTAGACAAATAATGAAAATCCCAGTGTTTCCATTATGGTCAGCCCACCACTTTTCGCCAAGATCCCAAATGCCATGGCTATGGGAAAATAGCCAATGACAATTGGTAGTCCATCACGTATTCCATGTTTTGATTGTAATTTCATGTTGTCCATCCTTTTTAGAACTATATTCTATTATGTATTAATGACTATTATAGGTTTCTCCCTTTAAAAGGTCAACAACTTGGGTATAAAGAATTATCAGGAGGCGTCTTATGTTTAAGTCATTGCGTTCAAAATTATTCATGACCTATATACTTGCATGTATGATTATCGTCACTTTGTTTGGTGGAATTATCTTCGTGCAACAACGGGAGATTTTAACAGAAATCATACAGGACAATTCTCTTGCACAGAGCAGAATATATGCTAAAAACGTCTCAAGTACATTGGAAACTCATTTAAATCTTCTCTATGCTATTGCTGAATCAGACGGTGCGAAAGCTTTGGATCATGATGCTGTATTTAGCAGGTACCAAGAACTTATAGACAATGAACACCTCTTTGTTTTTGCGGGTGGCATTATGTATCCAGACGGGCGGATTTACGATATAAACGGTACGTCCAATACCGTTATGGAGCGGCAGTATTTTAAAGACATATTTGAGAACAAAGCAGCGTATGTCGTTAGCGATCCTTTTATCGGGAAGTTCAGGAATATTCAAGTTGTGGTTATGGCTGTGCCCGTCATCGACAACGGCGAACGCATTGCCGCCTTGGTGCTTCCTATCAACCTAGAGGACATCTCGATGAGCCTCAAGAATATCGATGTTACTGAAAGCAGCTACGGATGGATTCTTCACCAAAGTGGTCTTGTCCTAGCCCACCCAAATACCAATCTTATTCTTGAAATGAATATTTTAAATTCTGAAGAATACGGCTTTAGCGGATTAACTGAAATTGGGCGGTCTATGTACAATCACGAGAACGGTACCGGGTTCTATTACGATACCAACATAGAACAATACAAAGTGTTAAGTTTTGTAGAAATTGAGCAAACACCTGGGTGGCGACTTGGTATTACAACACCTGTTTCAGAGATACACGCACCACTGGATAGACTTTATCTAACAACCATAGGGGTTATCTCTTTCGCCATATTTTTATCGATTATATTGGCACTGGCGTTCTCTTCAACCATTACCAAACCTCTATACGCTCTAACAACGGCTGTAACGAATATGAGAAAAGGTCAACTGGACACAATACCCAAAAAAGAAGGTGCCAGTGAAATAACAACTTTAGTAACCGCTTTTAATGACATGGCCTATGAATTAACTGATTTATCCGATAATCTCGAAATGAAAGTCGGCCAACGTACACAATCTCTTAGAGAAATAAATCGTCATCTGAACGATTTGGCAACCAAGGATCACTTGACCAAACTCTATAACAGACCTTATGTCATTGAAGCTCTCAATAAATTAAAAACTTTTGCTGATGAGAATGGCGATCAGTATTTTGGCATTTTATTTGTTGACTTGAATAACTTTAAATATTATAACGATACCTTCGGCCACGACAAGGGTGATGAACTTCTAAAGTTAGTATCAGGGTTGATTCAAAGTCATTTTAGAGCCCATGACATCGTTTCGAGGTATGGAGGAGATGAGTTTGTCATCATTCTCACTGATTTAAGCCAAGAAAATTTTGACCAAATCGTCACTATATTTAAGCAATATGCAGCTGACGAAATAAATTTTAAAGAACAGTTGTCTTCTATCGTCCCTATGGAAAACGTCCCCCATGACAAGTTACTTAGTTTTGCCATCGGATACTGTTATTACAGTCCTGACCAAGCGAGGACAATCGACAGACTGATTCAAGTAGCCGATGAACGCATGTATGAACACAAAGCATTGATAAAAAAAATACTGTCGCTTAAGGCAAAGCAAAAAAACACACGATAATCAGCGGAAGACTTGCGCAGCATAACAATAAGAACCTATGTGATCATTCACATAGGTTCTTCTATAGTCATAAGGATTGATGCAATTTAACGAACATCTGAAGATTGTTCAAACTCTTATCAATGTCCTCTCGATATTCCTCTAATTTTTCCATGCCTTTGTCTGTGATAGTATAGATCTTCTTCTTAGGTCCTGCATCACTGTCAGCCCAATCAGAAGTAATCAGTCCATTTGTTTCAAAATCCTTAAGCGTCCTATAAATGACGGCCGTATCCATTCTGTGAAATGGTACATGTTCATCCATTTTGCTCAGTATACCCAACCCATGGGTCGGCTCAGTTGCGATCATCAATAATATAAATGCTGGTGCGTGTCGTCCACGTTTAGGTTTTGACATGACATCCTCCTACTGTAATTCTACTCTCTCTAATATCATAGACTTAGTTTCATCGGAAAGCAACTTTTCAAGAAGAAAAGATCCAGCGATATATACTGTCAAACTACTGACAACATGGACCATGGTAAAGGTGGGTCCGAAAGAAGCCCATTCAAACATGAATATCGGCAATTTAACACTGGTCCACGCACCAAGCACTAAAAACACATAGGCCAGTCTTGCACCTTTTTTCAGGAGTAACGCAGCCACAGGAAATGCCACATATAAAGGGCCAGCACCCATAGCACCAATGAAAATGGCAATTGTTGCACCCAGAATCCCTGACTTGTGCCCCATGAATTTCACCATCGTTTCCTTTGGGATCCAGACATCCATTAAACCAATCAGTATAAAAATAGGTGGCAACACCATGGAAACAGATTTTAAATTGTTGAATGTAAATTTAACTGCCGCTTGCCCTTGAGGCGGATTAACTACCAGTAGCACAAGGATCATCAATAATGATGCGATTAGCCATTTGTATTGTTTTAGTTTTTCCATTACTGCACCCCTCCTATGACAATGACAAATACAATTGATGCTATAAGTGCCAACGCATTCCTTAAAAACGCCGCTTTTTTACCAAAGAACTGACTTTCTACACCATAACTAATCACACCAACGCCCATCAAAGAAGCAATAAATCCTGCCACTTGCGGTACGCCAGCTCCATGGTCTAGCAAACTTGCTCCAAGAGGAAAGGCGATGAAACTCGGCATAAATGATACCGATCCTAGACCAAGTCCAAGTAATATACCTGTTATACCTGACTGTTCACCGAAAATTCGACTGATCAAATCTGCATCGACAACAGTTAACATGACGCCCATAAAAGCCATCATTGTCACCATCATCGTTAAATTCTTCAATAAAGATTTATAAGCCTTTTTCAACGCTTTTTTTGTTTTTTTTCTATCTTTTAGAAAAGACAAAAGAAGTAGTCCACCAACGACTACATAAAGTACTCCATTAAACAACATATTATCTCCTCGCTTTCACTATATGTATTTTACACATAGATGTTAAATACATAATAGTGCCTATAATATTATTTGTCAACAGTCAACATAGCGAAAACAAGTGAAATTTGATAAAATAGATGTATATCAATTAGAATAGATTGGAGTCTACTATTATGGAAATTCAAGGGTTTCACCATTTTGGCATTCAAACAGCCCATTATGATGCCTCACTAAAATTTTATTGTGAATTGTTAGGATTTGAATTGGTTAGAGATGATTTACATGCACCAAAACGCCTGCACAGAACTTGGCTAAAGCGTGGTCCTGTAATGATCGAACTTTTGAGCCCTAAGTGCAACAAGCCATACAACGCTTTTTCAAATAAAAATGAAGGAGTTGCTCATTTAAGCTTTCTTGTTGCTGATATTGAACAGGCTTATGAGGAAGCAAAAACATTTGGCGCAACGATTCGTTCCCGTCATGGAAAAGATATTTATCGCATCAAAGGTGGAAAGCAAATGAAGTTGATTGCACCTGAAGGCACGGAAGTTGAGATTCGAGATACGGAGTATGTTTAGAATTTAGTCGACAACATTGCTCAAATACCGTTTTAATCCTTCCTCTATGGTTATATCACAGGTCCAATTAGGCAATCGTTCATAATCCGTCCACAGAGTCATCACTTCTCGTTTTCTGTAGTCGCGTCCGCCCCACTGGATCTTAAGTTTTTCGCCACTTAACGCTTCAAAAATTTTAATCACTGACTTTAGGGATAAGGGATTTCCGGTAGCCACACCAAAGGTTAGGTCTGTGATATCTTCATGACTGTATAGGTATTCATAAGCTTTGATAAAGGCATTGATGACATCCTCAACATGGACCAAATCTATCATTTGTTCACCAGGACTCATCTGCAACTCTTGCTGAGTCTCAGCATAGTGATTTAATAAGTTTATTAATTTAGGCCGTTTATCGGTTTCACCATAGGTATCAAATAGTTTAAGTGTAATAACACGTAGACCCTCTCCTGTGCTGTAGTATCTCATAAGGGATTCAAATGCTTCTTTTGTCGCAGCGTATAAGTCGACAGGATTATAAGTAGCGTTGTGATAATGTTGCCAAGACGTTCCTGTATTGATCAACAATTTTGTTTGGGATGCCTTCATCGCTTCAAGAATATGTAGACCAAACTTCAGGTTACTCTCGACTAACCTATCAATATCCTCATGACCATGTTCCGCAACAAATACTGATGCCAAGTGAAACACTACCTCCGCTGCGGTCTGTTTAAAAAATTCAATTAATGATTCTATATCGCCATCATCTTCATAAATTGTTACATCGTTTTTTATGTCTGCAATAGAAGCGTAATCAGATGATGGTCTAGTGATTAGATAGACGCGCCATTGCTGCTCAACCAATTTTCTACAAAGATTTGATCCGACAAATCCCGTTCCACCAGTAATAATCGCTATTTTCCCCATGACACCCTCCAGATTATGCTTGTATTTATTAATCACTATCCACTCTTATGCATGAATTTTTCTATTTGTTCTTTGCATATCTTATAAACATTCTGTTCTTTATAATTCAAGTACCAGTCTATTGTAAATTCAATTGTTTCCTCTATCGTTAATGTCGGTAGCCAATTCAATTTGTTTTTGGCTTTTTCTATGTTCAACTTCAGAAGTGTCGCTTCATGAAACCCATTTTTTGAGGATTGATCCACCAATATCCCACTTCCATAATGGTCAATTATACGTGTACTGATATCCCATACAGAATAACTTGCACTTTCTTTTGGTCCAAAATTCCAAGCTTGGCAATATTGTCCTGGATTACTGTACATTTTTTCCCCAAGCAACAAATACCCACTTAATGGGTCAAGTACATGTTGCCATGGTCTAATACTTTCTGGATGTCTGATTGCAATCAGACCATCCCCCTCCAACGCTCTTATGCAATCAGGCACTATTCTGTTTGTCGACCAATCACCACCGCCAATAACATTTCCAGCTCTGACACTGGCAATAGAAGCATTGTGATGTTCATTGTCCGCTGAATCAAAAAAAGATCGTCGCCATGAACTGATTGCCAACTCAGCAGCACCCTTTGATGAGGAATAAGGATCATGACCACCAAGACAATCCGATTCCTTATAGCCAAGAGAAGACTCTTTATTTTCGTAACATTTATCTGTCGTCACCATAATGCCTACTTTTGTTTCATCGCAAGTTCTTATAGCTTCAAGAACATGGATCGTCCCAATCACATTGACCATATATGTGTCTACAGGCTCTTTGTAAGATGCGCCCACCAAAGACTGAGCGGCTAAATGAAATACAAACTCCGGCTTATGCTGCTGCACAACAGCCTGTAGGCGATCATAATCCCGTATATCGCCGCGGATATCTATAATTTTGTCCTCTAAGCCCGCCAACACATAATTATCTTTTGTAGTATAAGGATCTAAGGCATATCCAATAACCGTCGCACCAAGCTCCAATAGCCAAAGGACAAGCCATGAGCCTTTAAATCCCGTATGTCCAGTTACCAGTACTGTTTTCCCTCTATAGATGTCATTGAACCCAACCATAATTACCAAACCTTCCAAAACGCTTGATTATTCTTCCATAGCTTATTGAGATATTTCACATCTCTTTCATGATCCATACAGGCCCACAAACCATTATGTCTGTAAATGGACACTTGTCTCTCATCAATGAGTTTATTGATGGCACCAATCTCTAAATCACAGTCTTCACCGACATTCAAATAATTCATTAACGCTTTGTTAAAGACCATAAAACCACCATTGATGAGCCCATGAGATGTTTGTGGCTTTTCTTCAAATGAACGCAGCTCATCGCCATCTACTCTTAGTTCGCCAAATCGAGATGGTGGCTGAACACCTGAAATGGTAATGATTTTATTGCTTTTATTATGAAAATCGACTAAGGCTTCAATGTCGATATCAGATACACCATCTCCATAAGTCAACAAATTAATATCGTCTTCCAAGTATTGTTCAATCCTTTTTAAACGTCCACCTTTTAATGTATCCATTCCTGTATCAACTAGAGTTACTTTCCAGTCCTCTTCGTGATGGTTATTATGATACTCCATCGTATAATCATTTAGATGGATCGTAAAATCGTTGTTTTTCATTTTGTAATGATAGAAATAATCTTTGATGACATCGCCTTTATATCCTAGACAAATAATAAATTCATTGATTCCATAAGCAGAGTATATTTTCATAATATGCCAAAGAATTGGCTTACCACCTATTTGAACCATAGGTTTTGGAATATCTACTGTTCTATCACCTAATCTCGTTCCAAATCCACCTGCTAATATAACCAGTTTCATTCACACACCCCCAACAATTTATATTTCTTGTATAGTCCTATTTTCATAATAGTTACCCGCTGTGAAAGACCTTACCCACATCCTTCGTAGAATGGTCTTCATAAAAATGTATTTCCTCGATAATTATGGGTATAATATCCTCAAAGATAAAGGAGGTCCCTATGAATATTCAATCAACTCGCTTTGAAGATGTATATATCATCGAAAATTTTCACATGGCGGATTTGCGTGGTGAATTTGTGAAGTTTTATCATGAAGAGTTCTTCAAAAGCCATAATTTGTGTACGTCTTTTAAGGAGAATTACTATACAGTATCCCAGAAAAACGTTATTAGAGGAATGCACTTTCAACTGCCACCATTTGACCACAACAAACTGGTGCACGTCATTTCCGGAGCTATTACCGATGTCATTTTAGACTTGAGAAAACACTCTCCAACCTACAAGCAATATTTTGAAATCACGCTTAATGCTGCTGAACACCGCTCATTATATATTCCAAAAGGTTTTGCCCATGGGTATAAATCTCTTGAGGACAACACGATAGTCGTCTATAGCGTCTCTTCTGTCCATGCACCTGATAGTGATCGCGGCATTCACTACAACACCTTTGGTTACCATTGGAATATCGACCTTCCGATTCTTTCTAACAAAGACAAGAACTTGCCATCCTTAGAGAATTTTATGAATAGCAACCCTTTTTAACCGGCTAATGCCAAGCGCGTATAAGTCCTCTTCTGAAATATGGCGGTTCTATTTTTAGGTCATGGTACCATAACATGTAGCCACTCGAAAATTCTGTTTTGTATCCATGGTCTTCCAATATTGTTTTCAAAACGCTGCTATCTTCAGTTCGATGATACGTACAGCAAACCACTCTCGTCTCTTGATAAGACAATGTCTTTTGAGCGCCCTTTAGAACATTATTCTCACAGCCTTCAACATCTATCTTTAGAACGATTGGATCTTCCGCATTCTCGAAGTACTGATCAAGTGTCGTCGTATCCTCACCAACGTATGATGATACCATTTTATTCACGATCACCACTTTTTCATTCCATGGCCTAAAAGTAGCTTCCAAAGCTTCAATCCAAAAGGGATCAACTTCAAACAATACAGTCCCTTTTGATCGTTCAATTGTTTCAAGAGCAATCATGCCCTCTGCACTGCCAACATCAACAAATATATCATCCCTTGTGACATCAAAACTATTCTTAAAATAACGATGTGGACTGTTATCATCCTGCTCCATACACAACTCACAATACATTTTCTTTACATTATTTTTATTCATATTTCTAGGAAAATACAATCTTTTTCCTAGATGTATTACATAATTCATCCCATTACCCGTATCTTTTTCAACTCGAACATTACTCATCTCATACTGCTCTATAAACGGATAAGGAAAAAAAGCTATTTTTTTCTGATTAATCAAATATTGAATTTCCATCTTATATGTTGCCGCAATCTCAGGATGTGCCTCAAAAAAAGTAATCATTCTTTTGTACAGTGGTTTGAAAACCAACTGATCCACTTTGTTCCTCATCTTTGGTGGCAACATTATTTGAATAAGATGTCGAAATGATAAATTTATCATATTACTCCTCCGTCAATAACTGCATCATTTTCTCTCTATACTTTTCAATTGTAAAATGTTCATCAAATATCTCATAAGCAATTTCTGTCCTAGTTTCTAAATTGAACTGGTCCATTGTGATGATTTTTTTCACTTCTGCTACAATAGCTTCAGGTGTTGAATCGCAATAAAACAGGTCATTTATTCCATCAAAATAGTCAGGCAATGCATTGGATGGACCTGTTATGATGGGACACTTCATTGCAACCGCATCTAAGATTTTATTAGGAATCACATTTTTTGCCTTGTCACTTTCCCCAAACAATCCAAATGCTAATTGACAATTGGATAATAAAAATGGTTCCAACAAGCCATTTGAGAAGGAATACTCATCATTAAAGACAATTTGATCATTCAATCCATACCCATTTACTGTCTTCATATATTTCTCGGCTTTCTGCGGATTATTACCAAATATATAAAGCCGTACATCCTCCCCAGAATCTATCAATAATTTGACTGAATCTATTATTTTCTCTAGTCCATGCAAAGGCAAATAAGACCCCCACCAGCACATAGAAAATGGTCCTGGTGGATTTTGCTTTACCGGTGTAAGTTTCCCTCTTCTTTCAATACATAAGGGAATTATGCGCACTTTATCGGCATCAATGGAAAGTTTTGATATCTCTGCATAACGATTATACTCACAGGCGTTTAAAAAAATCACTTTATCAGCTGCCTTGACCAGTAGTTGATCGTATGTCATGGCTAGTTTAGCCATCATCGAAGATGGTGAAAACATTTTTCGATCCAATACAACAGTGTCGTATACCGATACATAATACTCAATAATCACTTCCTTATTAAATAAACGGGCCAATAATACTTCATAAAGTATGTCCACGCCTACATTTAGCGCAGGAACATAAACAACGTCTGAAAACAAGATACTGAAAGGATTTATAAAAAGACTTCTTAAAGCACGGGTAATCCTACGACTATACGACCAACTATTATACTTCACCCGAAATTGATCAGGATGATCCAGCAGCATTTTTACAAATGCCTGGGTTCTATAGGCACCCTTTGCTTCTCCCACAATGTATATTTTTTTCATCAAGTCACCTTCTATCAATCATTTGTAGAGAATATCTTTTCCATATCGAGTGCAAGAAATAACTCAATATATCCGAAAATGTCATGACAATTCTATGGATTACTGCGACAATTGCCAACGCTTCTATCCAATCGACAGGACTTACTTGGATCAATACAAATTCTTTGATCCCTATGCCGCCTGGTGCACCAGGTGTAATGAATCCTACCAACCATGACGTTGATTGAATCAGAGCAACTCTAGCGAAATCATAAGAATATACATCTTTCGTATACCCTATAAGCAATAGAATAAATACGCCATTATAGGCAATCGCTGACACCAACAACAATAAGAATAGCCGTAAGTGACCTTTCAGATGACAAATATAAGCCAGCGTCAGTATCATGACAACGACTATGGCACCATACCCTTGGATTATGGCATATGCAGAAACCATAAACAGGATCATTGTAGAAACAATCGCTATAATTTCATATACCGTCGCCTGTAAAATCGACTTTTGACTCATATTATATTGATTGGCTAAGATGTTTCTGCTTACATAATGCATAACATTTCCAGGTAAATACTTATAGATATTTGAAGCCACATACACCTGAGTGACAACCTTGTATGGAATTTCTGTATGACAAACCCCTGTTAGAATCAGCTTAAATACATAAGCATTCATGAAAATAACACCTGCTCCAATTACAATGGCAATACTCATAAAGGTTACCAATATACCCGAAATACCAACCGTTTCTAGAGAACTAACAAGGGAAGCAATAAAGCGAATAACGTATATCAAGGTGATCACACTCAGTACGCGACCAATTGCTTTCAGTGGTTTGCTATAGCGCATCATGTTTTTTATTAGCTGCATCACTTTATCAGTCATTCGGCCTCATCTCCTCACTGGCATACAAGTAAGTGCCAGCTGCTACTCCATACAAATTGTACGTCTTATCAAAGCCTGCGTGTTCCACATACTCCGTGGCAATAATAAAATGGGGGCCTGTATACTTTATTGATGCTACAGACTCAATTAAAATCACTTGCCGATCCAGCAGTAAGAACTGATAAAGGTCAGCAGGCAACCTATCCAATACCAACCGATTGTCCCATTGATCATAAACAGGATGGTTTTCTCCGTTCCAGAGATAATAGATTGGGGATACCTCATCTATACTCTGAATAAAGTCTACATGCTTTGCAATTTCAAGGCGCTCCTTATTTAGACCAACAATCCCATTACGAACTGTATTGCCCATAGCAAAAAATAAACATGTAATTAGGAACAAATTAAGACACATTTTTTTCCTTGTTGTACGGGCGGTGAGCCTTAAGATTCTCGCTCCTAAAAGTGCCATAACAACAAGCAGTATCATACCGAAAGGTAACAGCATGAGTAACAGACCAACCGAATGCAAAGGATTAAAGTGCAAGAATGCATAGGCGTCAATGATCCAGTATACAGAAGCGCCTAACAGTGTAAATGCAATTGTTACATTTCTTCGGAACTTTTTAGACAAAGGTGGTGATGTCAAGAGCTCTATAAAGCCAATCAAAAGTACCGGTCCAATGACCATTTCAACATACCGTCCATAGACAATGTGATCTATCCTGCTCGGATTTTTCAAGAAAACAGCACTAACGAGTAAGGACAATATAAATGCCGTTAGGACAAACATGTAAAAAAATATGTGCGGCTGCTCCAAGTCATACCTTCTGTCTCCAAGAAAAGTCTCACTTGCCGACTTTATCTCCTTCCACAATCTGTAGATGCCATAATAAACAATCAGAAGACTGGCCGCTCCTAAATAAAACAGATGACCTGCCAATACTTTGAGGAAAGCAATTCCCCCATTTAGAGTTAAAAGGGAGCTAACGTTCCTTACTTGACTTCTATAGTCATTGGCAAGCCTTCCTGTCGAATTTAGCCATAGACCACTCTGTAAATTTGACTTCATGAAGTAATGGCCAATAAAGATTAAGACCACTGGCGCTATTGCCAGCAGTAGCTGTTTCTTATTAATTTTATTGAGTAAAAACATCACAAGTAAGGTGATAAAACTCGCAACGAGAATACCGATGGCCCGCTGATGAATAATGTATGAGTATGTAGCCAACACACCTATTAGCGGGAATTTATAGTATGGGGATTGTTGATCCAATCCAATAAAACACCATACCAATCCCCAGACGACAAGGGTCAATAGCGACTCAGGCCATGCAATAGCTGAATAAGCAATATAGATGGGATACATAAATATCAAAAACGCAACACCTAGCAACATTGGCTTCTTCTCCTTGCCCAACAGTTTTTTTCCACTGTTATAGCATAGTAAGAAACTCGCCGATAAAAACAATCCATTCAGGACAATGGCCGCTTTGTACATAGATGTCGCCTGTTCGAATATCCAAAATAGCGGCACCAAAACAAGAGAGTAACCATAGCTATAATAGGGGATTTCCGAAACGACCTTTGACCAGTCGAAACCTGCAAGATAGGCTGCAACACCCCAATATCCAAACTCATCATCTAGTACCGTAAATATTCCGATTTCCCCGACACATCTTATATATATTAAAAAAAGAACTATCGTTGCCACTAGCAATAAAGTGTATTCATTGACTTTTTTTCTCATATCCAGCACTCCGTTACTCTTCATTTTTTGGTTCACAATCACTCTTTCGCACTCTGTATTGTATATCCTCAAGCAGTTTCCTATTTGCAGCAATAATATCTGCTTGCAGGCCCGCTATAATCGATTGAACACCAAGTAGAATCAATAATGCCACTAGTATCAACGACTGAACATGACCGCCACCTGACCCGGTAAAGTAAAATACTAAAAATCGAATCCCTATAGCAAGACCAAACACAATCGAGAATATTCCTAAAACACCAAAAAATCTCAAAGGTTTATAGAGCATAAAGGATCTAATAATCACAATCGAGGACCGCTCAATATAGGTCCACATACTCTTGAAAAGTCGAGATTCTCTCGTTTCTTCATTCGTTCGAATCGGCACGGAAAGCATGGGTATTTTATTTCTTCCCGCTTGGATAATAGTCTCCAGAGTGTAGGTGTACTCATTCATAACATTCAGTCGTAGAGCGGCTTCTCTAGAATAAGCACGAAAACCACTCGGTGCATCTGGGATACCCGTTTTAGATGCCACCCGTACAACAAAGCTTCCCCACCGCTGAAATTTTTTCTTCTTCCATGAAAAATGATCCGTCGTATCAATCGGTCTTTCCCCAATGACAATATGCGCTTTCTTCTGGATAACAGGTTCAACCAGTTTTACGATATCCTCTCCATTATACTGATTATCTGCATCTGTATTAACGATTATGTCGGCTCCTAGGTGAAGGGCCGCGTCAATACCAGCTACAAAACCGTGAGCAAGCCCTTTATTCTGCTGGAAATGCACAATATTATGAACCCCTGCTGCTCTTGCAACGTCAATGGTATGATCAGTACTGCCATCGTCAATGATTAAATACTCGATTTCATCAACGCCATCAATTTTTTTTGGTAAATCTTCTATGGTCGATTTTAGTGTTTCCTCTTCGTTATAACATGGTATTTGAATAATCAATTTCATAGCAGGTTAGTCCTTTCCAAATAAGTCCCTCGTATATACTTTATCGCTAACAGACATTATTTCGTCCGATACTCTATTGGCCACGATAACATCTGAAATCATCTTGAATTCTTCTAAATCCTTTATTACTCGAGAGTTAAAGAAGTGTGTTTCCTCAAGTTCTGGTTCATATACAACCACCTCTATTCCCCGCCCTTTTATCCGCTTCATAACGCCTTGAACAGAAGAATGTCTAAAGTTGTCAGAGTTCTTCTTCATGGCTAATCTATAGATGCCAACAACTTTTGGCTTCCTGGACAAGATCATTTCTGCAATATGATCCTTCCTGGTTCGATTGGATGCAACAATGGCTGCAATAATATTGTTGGGCACATCTGTATAATTTACAAGCAGTTGTTTTGTGTCTTTTGGTAAACAATAGCCACCATAGCCAAAAGAAGGATTGTTATAGTAATCTCCTATCCTTGGATCTAAACAGACACCTTCAATAATCTTTTGCGTACTAATGCCTCGTAATTCAGCGTAACTATCCAATTCATTAAAGTACGCAATTCTTAAAGCAAGAAAGGTATTGGCAAATAACTTAATAGCCTCTGCTTCAGTCGAATCGGTATATAAAACTGGGACTTCCTTATCTGTTGCACTTTCCAAATAAAGATTGGCAATTGTTCTTGCACGGTCGCTGTCTTCTCCAATGACTAATCTAGTTGGGTATAATTTATCGTGTAAGGCTCGGCCCTCTCTAAGAAATTCAGGTGAAAACATTATATTATCTGTTTTGTAAACCTGCTTTGCTCTATCGGTATAGCCTACAGGTACAGTTGATTTTATAAGGATAAGTGCCTCTGGATTGTCTTTGCTCACTTTCTCGATGACTGATTCCACAGAGCTTGTATCAAACTTATTAGTGTCGGGATCATAATTTGTAGGCGTTGCTACCACTACAATCTCAGCCTCTTCGATTGCAAGCGTGTAATCAGTTGTAGCCAATAGATTCAGTTGTTTCTTCTCAAGATACTCTTCTAGCTCCCGGTCGACAACTGGAGATTTCTTATTATTGATCATCTCTACTTTCTCCTCGACAATGTCCAGAAGTATAACGGTATTGCAAAGTGCCAATAAAACCGCATTGGATAATCCAACATACCCTGCACCAACTACAGTAATTTTCATCCTGACGCCTCCTCTCTCAAGGGCTATACCCCATAATGTGTATTAAGCTTTTTATACCCAAATAATAGGAAGAGTATCTTACTAATCTCAAACACAAAAAACGCCCATCGATTACGATGAGCGTTTTTTTGTATTTAAACAAGAGAGTTCATTAGTTCCTTTAAGTCAACAGCTATAGTATTTTCATTACACGCATTGTCTATAGCAGAGTCAATTGCGTCTTTATTAAATGCACAGCCTTCAAGAGAGTGAATAACCGCTGTGAACAGGTCACTGTCATTACTGTCTGTATGGATCGTGATAGCATTGATGACTTTATTGGAAACAGTCATCCCTACTTCTATTGTGCCCCAGTTGTAACGTGCTTCTAGGCTTATGTCAAAGGGAGGACTTTCAGCATATGTCCAATCCCATCCACTAAAATGTTCTACCCAGACAGGTGCATCACTTTTTATCTTGTCACGATCCACCACTACAAGGTTCGACGCCTCAGTCGACGAAAAATGATATCCGATTGCATGGGATACTTTACCTACAGTAACCCCAGTATCTAAATCAGATAAATTCGTTACTCGAGCTCTGACAGAATCAATACTCTTTGTTTGAATTTTCAGCTTCGACGGCGTTAGATAATGACTCAGTGTTGTCAGGTTTGTATCTACTAAAATAGCCCCATGATGACAACACCCCTCACCGCGTTTGAAAAAGGCATGTCCAGAAAACTTCTTGCCACTGATGGTTAAGTCATTTTTACCAGAATACGTGACTTCAAAACCAAGGCTGGCCATTGCTTTTTTCAGCATCGCTATGTTCTTTTCGACACAGTATGTTGATTGATGATCGATAATTGAAAAATTCAAATTGCCCTCATCATGATATACAGTACCACCACCGGATAAACGTCTAATAACTTGACCACCGTCGCCAATGAATTTATTCACCAAACACTCTTTCCACGGGTTTTGATGACGTCCGACCACTATGGTGTGTTTATTTTGCCAAAGAAAAAGTACTGGCTGATCAGTTGTAACAGTTTCAGTTAAATATGCCTCATACGCCAAGTTATAAACTGGATCGTCTGAAGTCGATTGAATTATTCTAACCATGTAACATAAGTCCTTTCAGTCCTAGTATTGCCTCGTGAATGCCTTCAGCCGCCGTAGGATGGGCATAAATTGTATGCATTGCCTCTTCTACTTTAATATTGTGTTGCATCAAGTGAACAATGGCCGGCAACATGTCGGTTCCGTGAATTCCAACAACCGATCCACCGATGATACAGTCCGTTGTTTCATCTGCAATCAATTTAACAAATCCTTTTGGTGCGTCCATCGCAAGGGCCTTTCCATTGCCGGCAAAGGAGAAGATACTTGTTTTATATGGTATGCCAGCAGCTTTAGCTTCTTGCTCAGTCACACCAACGGATCCTATCTCAGGTGTTGTAAAAATTGCACTAGGGACAGTGTCATAGTGCATGATTGCTGTTTTTCCTGCAATGTTATCCATTGCTACAATCCCTTGATGAGACGCTACATGAGCCAACTGAATCTTGTTTGTTACATCTCCAATAGCGTATATATTTTCAACACTTGTTTGAAGGGTTTGAGAAACTTCGATACCATTTGCTCGTTCGTTTAAAGCCACGCCCAATACATTAAGGTCAATTGCAGTCGTGTTGGCTTTTCTTCCAGTTGCCATCAATACCAAATCACCTGTTGTATAGTGGGAGTTACCACCTGTTTCATAACGTACAATCAATTGTTTGTCGTCTGATTCAATGATTTCTTGAACAGCGGAACCAGTCTTGATCTCAATCCCTTTCTCACATGCTTCTTCTACTATGACATCGATGACATCTTGGTCTAATACCGACAGCAATTGGTCCTGGAATTCTATAACCGTTACTTTTGCACCAAAAGCATTCATGATGAATGCAAACTCCATTCCTATAACACCACCACCGATAACAATCAACCGTTCCGGCACAGTTTCTATGTCCAAAAGTTCTCTGCTGGTTACAACCCCTTCAAGATCTGCTCCATCAATT
>Ga0070724_10000339_pt1 | contig 36088 bp, 28 predicted proteins | sample tdDd001_FD_67278 | JGI IMG/M metagenome (GOLD analysis project Ga0070724, IMG submission 67278) | Marine sediment microbial communities from the Atlantic coast under amendment with organic carbon and nitrate - tdDd00.1 | ecosystem: Environmental > Aquatic > Marine > Coastal > Sediment | place... | reverse complement strand
GAGTTTCAAGCAGTAAGAAAAGAGTATGGGGTCGATGAGGTGTACCACTCCCTTCAATCAAAAAGGATAGGATTGTAAACCGTGAAGAATATCATCATCATAGGCGCTACATCAGCCATGGCAGAAGAGGTCGCCAAGTTATACGCGATGGAGAACGCGAATCTCTATCTTGTTGCTAGAGATACTTTAAAGCTCGCAACCATCAAGCAGGATTTGACGGTAAGAGGCGCAGGTGCTGTTTATACTGCGCCGTTTAATGCAGACCAATTTGACTCTCACGCTGCTCTGATTGAGCAAGCTTTCGACACTCTAGGTCATGTCGATGTGTTGCTCATGGCTCACGGCAGCTTACCTCATCAAGAGCGATGCCAAAACGACTCAATAAAAGCCATTGAAGAGCTGAATACCAATGGTGTCAGTGTTGTTTCACTCCTTACTCACGCCGCCAATAAGATGGAGCAACAGAAGTCAGGAAATATCACCGTTATCTCCAGCGTTGCAGGCGACAGAGGGCGTCAATCCAACTACGTTTACGGCGCAGCAAAAGGGATGGTGTCCATTTTCTTGCAAGGACTGGCTCAAAGACTCAGTAAATCAGGGATTCACGTTCTCGACATTAAGCCCGGCTTTGTCGATACGCCAATGACGGCGGAGTTTGATAAAGGGGCTCTCTGGGCAAAACCTGAACACGTCGCTCAAATCATCAAGAAGAGGATCAGTAAAAAAAGTTCTTTTTCTTACACGCCCGCTTTTTGGTTTGTCATTATGACCATTATTAAGTGTGTTCCTAGGTTTATATTTAATAGAATTAAGTTATGAGCGTATATAAAAAGGCCAACTCACCAGAGTTGGCCTTTTATTATTTCCAAACCATCACCACATTTTATTTCTTACGTAGCTCCACTATATTACTGTAATCCGAAAACTCGCCATCTTTATGAGCTCGCACTCGATAGCCGTAGTTACCGTTCGCAAGGCCGCTGCTGTCGTATTCAAAGGTGGTGATGCCACTCGCCACCACACCGATTTGAATAAAGTCGAACTGCCCTTTGCGTTTTAGGCCGCGTTCAATATAGAACTCGGGGCCTTCAGAGGCATTGTCCGTCCAGTTGAGTGTCACTATGTCTCCGTTTTTAGAGGCCACCAAATTACTTGGTGCCGCTAAGGCTCCAGGCTCTGGATCAGGACCTGGTTCTGATGAATCCACGGTTACTTTGAGGGTTTCCGACATGGCTTCATTCACCGCATTGATCGCTTTGACTCGATAACTGTAGTCTCCAGTTTTAGGAACCGTATCGGTATAAGTGGTGCTATCAGCGCCTAACGTCGCCACTTCTTCAAAGCGCACTCGCCCGCGGTATTTGGCACCACGCTCAACCACAAAGTTGTCCTCATTGGCGCTGTTATCTTGCCAGCTCAAACTCACCTCAAGGCTCGCGACCTCTGCGCTCAAACCGCTCGGCGCATTCAATGCGAATGGGTCAACAACCGTCACCTCAACCGTGGTATTGCTCTGCCCTCCGGCATTATCTGTCACCGTCAGCACCACAGTATAATCACCAGCAGACGCGTAGGCATGATTGGCTGTGCTGCCAGAAGCAGTTTGGCCATCACCAAAGCTCCAGTCATAGTCGATAATCGTACCGTCCGTATCGCTAGAAGCGGCTCCGCTAAAGTAAATAATTTCGCCAATATCGTAGCTAACGGCAGAGTTTTCAATGTTGATCACCGCAACAGGAAGCTCATTGGTGACTTGAACTGAGGTGGTAGTGGAATCAGACAGACCATCATCATCAACAACAGTTAAGCTCACCTGATAACTGCCAGCCGCGCCATAGGTGTGCGTGAGTTCGGCCAAACCTGATGTGGTGCCATCGCCTAAATCCCAATGATAAGAAACGATGGTGCCATCCTCATCAGACGATGTTGTCGCATCAAATGTCACTGGCGAGCCGAAAGGTACTGAGTTACTGCTCACCACAATTCGGGCGATTGGAGCAACATAATCACCAAGGTTGAGCGCGTAAGTCACGGCGGCTTGAGCATCCACTAAACCGTGACCAAACACATTGTCATCGCCGCTAGCCCCGATATCGACAGCGGTGGAAAACAGCCCGGTTTCAATTTCACTTGGGGTGATGTTCGGATTAGCCGCTACCATAAGGGCCGCAATTCCCGCCGTTAATGGCGACGAAAATGAAGTGCCGCTGTAATAGACATAACTGTTGTTAGGGTAAGTGGTTAAAATACTCACTCCAGGCGCCGTCACATCAACATAATTCCCCCAGCTTGAAAAACTGGCTTTGTTGTTGCTTTGATCCGTTGCCCCAACAGCAACAAAACTGGTGTAGTCAGGATATGAAGGGTGCTCTTGACCACTGTTTCCCGCCGACATAAACAACAAACCATTGCGAGCGCGTAAGTACTGAGCCGCGGCATCAATAGTGGAATACTCTATCCCGCCATAACTCAAATTAACGACTCGCGCACCGTTATCGGCCGCGTACTCGATACACGTCGCCATGGTAGAGATATACGCCGAACTGTTGTTGTCACTAATCGCAATCCGCACAGGAATAATACCGACATCCCAGTTGGCCCCTGCTACGCCCGTTCCATTGTTCCCCACGGCGCCAAGCGTACCGGCACTCCCTGTACCATGGCCATTAGCATCATAAATGTAGTTTGACCCATCTTGAGCGTTGTAGGCGAGGTCGGTACGCAAATTCGGCCCTAAATCCGGGTGATTGACATCAAATCCTGTATCACAGACGCCCACTAGCACACCGCTGCTACCCGATGTAATGTCCCACGCTTGTGAGCTATTCACATTGGTGTGATGCCATTGATCGCCAAAATAGGGGTCATTCGGTTGCAACGTAGGCTCAACGATATAATCAAGCTCTGCAAACTCAACAAAGCCGCTGGTCTTCAAGATAGCCGCAATGGCTTTTTCACGGCCGTGGTGTTCAAACGTCGCGATCACAACCTGACTACCTTCAAGAGTTCGCTCTGAGACTAACCCTTGGCTTTTCAACAGCGCATTCAAGCCTTTTAGGTCACTTGTCGATGCATTAGTGTCTATTTTGTAAAGCACCGTTGCGGGACGAAAATCATTCGTCTCATTGGGAGCGGCCAAAACGCTAGCAGCTAATAACGGAAAAATTAAAACAATAAGCAACTGCTTTAATGACAATTTGATCATTTCTGTCCGGCACATATCTCTCTCCCACACTCTCCACTGAGCACTATTAATAGTTTGGTCAATAACTAGCTATATGTAAAACCGCCGACGAAATAACAGCGGCTTTTTTCACTACCTAAGTGGCCGGGCTATTGGGAGAGCTAAAGAAATCACAACGAACTCAAAGGGTAAAGAAACAAAACTGAGCTTGCCAACTCCACTCGATTTTTTATTCATTTATGAAGTTTTTGTGACAGGAAAACGTCATCATTATTACGCTTAGCTAAGACAAGGTCTCTTTGATTTCATCAGAATTAAAACCGTGGGAGTAAAGGTAGGCGTAGGCTTTGCTTTTGTCTTTTGAATTGCTTAAATCAAAGCGCTTTTTCTCTAACCTCAGCTGGCAGTTGGCATAAAAATCGATGCTACCATCGAGCTCTAGCTTTTCGATTTCCTCATCGAATCGAGAAACATCAATCAGCTTTTGTTGCAGCTCTCGCTTGATCACCGATTTACCTTTTAACTTGCGGGCGAGCTTTTCTATCTCTTTCACCAAGTCCGCCTTATCGGCTTTTATCTGCATTTTTGATGACAGTGTTGAGGCCACAGGGTGCGCCTTGATCGCTTGACGAACATCGGAGGATCTAAAGCCATATTTAATCAGCGTCGCTTGCAGTTTGTCACTCGATAGCGACTCCAATCTCATGTTGGAGAGGCGGCGGTTAAGCAGCTCCATTTCACAAATACCATCACGGTGAACAATGTACTCAATGGCCTCACTAATGGTGGACTCATCAATGCCTTTTAGCTTCAGCTGAGAGCGAATATATTGGCTGCCTTTTTCGGCGCCAAACGCCATTTCAACGAAGTTAACCGCAAATTTTTTGTCCGACTTAAGATAACCGCGCTCGATCAAGTCATGAATAACAGTGTCGATCCACTCTTGATTGTCGGTTTTCGCCGCCAATTTTTTTCTGAGTTCATCCACCGTGCGATCTTTGGCTTCCAAGTGATAAAAAGCACTGCCGTAAACATTATCAATGGTTTTTGCTTGCTTGATAGGGCGTTGACTTAACACGATGACCTCGATTGTTGGTAAAAACGGCTGAGACTTGAATCTAACCTATCTCACCAAGAGATGCCATCACCGTTCAAAACATAACGACGACGATATACGTTAACCTTGGCAAGCTCTTGCGCGCGCGATGATAATCGAATTAAATAGCCCCTCCACCGCCAGCAGCAGAAGAGCCTAAACATGTATCTCGTTTTATATTGTCACAACATTGGTATGACGGATTTCTCCTTCTTAGAAAGCGAAGACTTTGCGAAAGACGAAGGCTATTGCGTGCGGGGGAAGTGGCCAAATGAGCAAGCTTTTCGCCAGCACCTACCAAAGGAGTTGGGCGATCTTTCCACTTACCGCGTGATTGACTTAATCAGCCAAGGGGCAAGTGCCGAGCAGCTCTCGCCACAAGAATTACAGCGCATCGCCGATGAGCAATTTGGGGTGTAACACAGGTAAGCTTAAATAGAAAAAGAGCCGCTTCACTTATGGGTGAGCGGCTCTTTGCTATTCCTATTGCCTGTTTGTTAACTACAACATAACCAAACTTGCGGTACCTAAGAAGGCGAAAAAACCCACCACATCGGTCACCGTGGTTAAGATCACCGAGCCTGCCAAAGCAGGGTCAAGCTTAAACTTATCCAATACAATCGGAATGATCACCCCAAACAGGGCGGCGGTAATAATATTCACCACAATCGCCAATGCGATGGTGCCCCCGAGCAGCATAGATTGAAACCACACTCCAGCAATGCCGCCGATGATCAGCGCCCATAGCAGGCCGTTAATTGAGCCAATACCGAGCTCATTTTTCAGCAAAGCAAAACGGTTACCCGGGGCGATCTGGTTGAGCGCCATCGCGCGCACCATTAGAGTTAAAGTTTGGCTGCCGGCAATTCCCCCCATAGAAGCGACAATCGGCATCAATACCGCCAACGCCACCACCTGGGTGATCACATCTTCAAACAAGCCGATGGTGACCGAAGCCAAGATCGCGGTAAAAAGGTTAATCCCCAGCCACAACCCCCGCTTACGCGAACTTTTTAGTACCGGGGCAAATAGGTCATCGCCCTCATCCATACCCGTCCCCGCCATTAAGCGTGTCTCGTAGATCTCGCGCTGGGTATTAAGAGCAAACTTCCAATCAATTTCACCAATTAAGGTTTGATCATCATCAACCACAGGCAGCGCAGACAGTGAGCATTGCCCTAGCCCATCAATGCCTTCTTGTAAGCTCAATTTACTGTTTAGTGTTGTCACATGATCAATCGCGAGGCTCTTTAACCTCACACCGCTATCAGCGCGCAAAATATCATAGTAATTCACCGCGCCTTTAAACTGCTTGCGGCGGTTAATGAGATAAACTTGCTGGGGCGTATCGTAGCTATAGCGCTCCATCAGTAGAGTGCCTTTTTCGACCGTAATGTTAAAGGGCAAAGTAATGATTTTCCGCTCCGCCCAGCGGCCAAGCTCTTCTTCTTCAAACTCACTCGCCTGATCGTAGAGCTCCAGTTCACTCTTTTCTATCAGCCGAATCGCATCAGAAATGATCTCGTCAGGCAGCGAGTCTGCCCATTCAATCAAAGAGAGGTTGTCGAGCTTTGCTAAGGTCAGCTTAAGTTCAACATCCGATAGCGATTCAATAATGGAAAGACGCACCTCGGCACGCATTTCTGTGAGCACTTCTATATGCAGTTCCAGCGGAAGCAAACGCCATAACCTAGCACGGTCTTCGATAGGAAAAGCTTCTAAAATCAAGGCTACCGAGCCCGACTCTAGCCCCTCTTCAATCAGATCGTTGAGGATAGCGCTTTGCTGCGCCTCTTCAGCCAAAGAGACCAGTTCAATTTGATGGGATAATTCTTGAAATTCGCTCACTGAAATACTCTGTAATAAAGGGAGATGATTGTTATATCGCTAATAAATATAACAATATTAGCAGTAACACAGAGGATAGACGACTGTTCTCTACAGACAATGAGAATGAAAAACCTACCTACGCTCCCCCTCTAAGAAAAGCGACTGAAGCGTGATGAACAGCTAAAGCACATCCGCTTCAAAACGCGCCGTTCTCGCTTGCGCTATCGAGCAATTGGTTGCCGCCATCAGTTCACTCAAGGTAATATGAGGGGTTTGCATCACTAACACTTTGAGCTTCTCTTCTAGTGGTATCTGCATATCACTACAGGTGGCCAGTTTATCTTCCAGTTTCCCGACCAAATATCGCATACATTCAGGCGAGTGCTTAATTAACCGTTCGTTAAACTGCGCTAGGTTTTGCGCCGCGCCACTTGCTTGCCAATGACGTGAACGACGTATTCGCTTCAACTCACAGCGACAATCTACCGCAATAAGCTTGGCCGCTTTGACATGCTCCCCACCAATACGATGGATAAGTGAAGGTAAGTGTACCGTAACGATTGGATTAGAGGCAGATGACGTCATCAAGGCCAACAAAGACTATTTAATGGTGACACTAGTGTGCCTTGTTTGAATTGGCGTGGTCAATATCGGAGTGCAGCCAAAGCCAACCAACCCACTGTCCTAAGGTACTTGAAATTGCAATATCAATATCTCCCAGCAGTAATATTCACGCGCATTATGCGACTTATTTCACGATAACGTGCATTTATATGCAACAGTAATCGCCATCCTGTTATTCTAATTCATTGTTTTTTATAACAAGTGTGATATTTCGATGCGATTAAATAAGGAAATGAAGATGAGGTTATTCGGGCTACTCGCCGTACTACTGAGCGTTGTACTTTCAAGCAACGCTTATGCGGGGAAAATGCGTTTTGGCGAAGAAGATAACCTTCATAAACTCCAAGATATTGAGATGGTTGATCAAGATGGCAACGCGCTCTCTCTTGGCTACCGAACCACCACCCAGTTCTTTATTCTAGGCACTTCAATTAAAGATAAAGGTTACATACTGCGCATCAAAGGCAGCGATGAGTATTATCAACTGGATGATGCGAGCATCAAAGAGCTGCAGCATAAAGGCGATTTACCCAAGCAAATGCCTTTCTATCATCTCAGCTATATGGACTACGCGTTAGGTTACTCACTTTGGATTTTTATCGCCCTTTCTTTACTCTACTATGGTGTTAAAAAGATGTTCCAAAAACCAAAAGAAGATCCAGAACAGCCAAGCAACAAGCTCGTTTCTTAACCTTTATAGAACTTAACAACCTGCCTTTTGGTGCAGGTTGTAGTTCAATGTAATGTCTCCTCGTTCAATCAGACAATCACACCTACTGAAATAATAGCGGTGAGTAAAAACATCCATAACGGCTGGCACGATTTGGTGATATGGAGTAATGGCGCACCACGGGTCATGGTGCATGATGGTGACCGCTATCCAACTAACCCTTCAACTCAACCGAAAAGTGATGAAACGGTTCTCACTGAATTGATCCATTAATCAGCAGCGGTGTCGTTGCATATTTGAGATAGAAACGAAGTCGTCCAATATTCTTTTGTCTGGACTCTAATGTTCGTGCTCCTACAACCATCTGAAGCGGCTTATTATTTTTCTGTGTATCATGTACGCCGCTCAACATACCAATCGCCTTTGCAACTGGCATTAGCTAGTGACCATTTACCGCTGATCTTGTCGCCTTTCGCCACACCTGAAAACTGGTAATCCCACATACCGTTGTTATCGTGCAACACCAACTGACCATACTCTGAGATCCAGCCCGTTAATAAAGTGCTGTTATAAGCCAAGGTCAACTCGACTCGCCCCTGAGACACCGTCCCAGTTATCGCCGTTGGAGAACAGATCGGGTTACCACTCAAGTCAATTCGCTGACCGCGCCAATTGCCATCAAACTCAAGACTCACTGGGTGGCTTGGCTTTGATGCATCAAAGCAACCACTGAGCGCTATCCCACATAAAAGTATACTGTTCGATCTCAACATGCTCTTTCCATTTATCATCAACAAAGCTCTCACGCTTGCTTAAGTAAAAACGGATTAAGCTTAGATTGGAAAAGCTTTTATAAAAAATGCTGTGTGCGCCACAGATTAGCAGTCGAAGTGGCTACCTAGCGCTGTTACTATAAGCAGAAAATATAAGCGCACTGCGCATAATAATTACATCAATGTTATAGGCTAGCTGTTTTGAATTCCCCAACAAAAATAACAAGGGTCGCAACCCAAAATGTTGCTGCTCAAAACCAATTAATCGAGACTTTCTTCCAAGCTGTTTATCTGCAATTTTCACAAGATCCCTCTCGTTATTCATTTCAAACCCTAATACGAACGCGTCAACTCGAGTTGCAAACCGCTTTGCCACACTTAGCGCAGGGAAACCTAGAGCGGTTGTTTTGCTGCCAAGAAAGCAGTATCTACATTGCAACCCATGCGCTAAAGCCGCCCTTAGATGGTTTGCGCCAAATTGAAGAGCAGGCTATCGCCTTATTTGGCAACCTACTCTGTTGCTGGGCCGAGTATGAAAAGTTTTTAATCACTCACCAGGCTCAGGCACCATACTGCTCCACCACTTCTCTCTCTAAAGATGAAAACCGCTATCATTCTGAAATCGTATCCGCGATTGAACATGACTCACGCCTATTTCATACCCTACATCACCACGAAGCACTCCGGTTAAGCGAAGCTATACGTTTAATCAACTTAGACATTTTTATCATCGAGCAAAAATGGTACGAAATGCTATTTTGTTTAGATTTATCTAGCCGTGGCTGCCACTTCATTCTAACGACAAATGCAGAAAGCGGCTCGCCGCTGTTGGTCTCGAGTGCCCTAATCCAAGATTGGTCACAACGCAAAAACTGGCTTAGCTTTGATGGCTTTTTTGACACCCCTAACTGGCAGCCGTGTACACAACAACATGACGGCCAATCATTGTTGGCTACAGGGGTATTCAACCAGCAAATTCTAGGTGAAATACAGTGTGAAAATGAGCAAGATTTTGCCCGTTATCTAAAGGAACCGGACGCCATTTGCGAAGTACTGCGCTTAACCGTGAGTGGGACAAAAGCAATGCGTTTTGCACTCCTCTATCTTTGCCAGAAGCATTTAATGAAAAGATTGGTAGAAAGTGGCAAAAAACTGACCTTTACCATCATCGAGCAGCCATTGATGCTTGATTTTTACTATTCCTTAGATACCGTATGCTACGTGAATCGAACCTGCCGCGACATCAATCAAACAGGCGTGATCACCTACAAGGGGTTTTGGCTTAATGAAGCTCTGCATCATGCTTTCGAGCAATGCACTTTTTCGCGCTATAAAACTCAAATACTCAAGCAACGAAAAACGCAACGGGAGACGTCTGTTGTTTAACGTCATTATTGAACATTTTGCCTACCCAAAAGCCATGTTATTAATGAGCACCGCGCTATTTATTTTGGGCTGGCTCGGCTACTTTGTACGTTGTTTGTTCACCCAAGGCGGAAAAACGCTGACCACCTTATATTACCCATACTTACTCTATTCTTTCTTTATCATGTTATGGATAAGCAGTAACGCCTACTTTCAGTCTGGGTGGTTGGTCGAATTTGGCGCCAGTGGCGCCATTCTGATGGCAAAGTTAGCCAATGTTTTTTCTTATATGGCATTTACTTTTGCCTTCTATTTTTCATGTCGTTTAACTTCCAACAAGCCGAATAACCGCATCAAACTGTGGCAATCGAGCTTAATGGTGGTGGTCACGCTATTCGCACTCTACGTTAATATTATACCCGGCCACACCGTGCGAGATGTGACCGTCAATGCACCTAGCGATTTTGTGATTGAGTTTGGCCCGGCGACGCCATTATTCTTCTCAACTTTGATTCTGTTTACCTCTCTAACCCTATTTAATTTATTAGGACTTAGCCGCAGTGGCGATCATCTAAAGCGTCTCAAGTCGACTTACATGGTCATTGGGATCATTATTTTTATGCTCTCTACAGCGACCATCCACCTTTTTGTCACTATGGTGTTTAACGACTTTTCATTCGCTTGGCTGCCACCCGCACTGGCGATCAGTGAAATACTATTGATGGGCTATGCGGTTCTGTGTAATCGCTTTTATAGCTGGCGCTACCTCTCTCATTTGGGGATAAGCTTTGCGTTTACAGCATTAGTCTATGCACTGCCCATGCTTTGGCTTCACGACTGGCTATTATTTTCATCTCACCTACTGGCCAGCACGTTATGGTGTTTACTATGCGGCCTAACATGGAAAAAGACTTGGCGGCTATGTCGACAATGTACCAGCCTCATTCTGTATGGTGAAAAAAGCACGCCTGTCGATAAGATCCATGCCTTGGTGGAAGATTTCCAGTCCTCTTCCCAGCAAGGGATGAGCAAACTGGCGACGCTACTCAATATCGAGCAAGAGCAAACCATGCTGGTGTCTGATGCCACCTCTAACGAACTATATACCACCTATCTTGCTCAAAACGATCCGGTATTACTGATTGAAGAAGTGGAGCATCATCTCAGTTACTCCGGAGACCAAGGGCTCGACAAACTGCGGGAACAAATGACCAATAGCAAGGCGGCATTGATATTGCCGTTATTTAATAGCCAAAATACGCTGTCACACTTGCTGATATCTCCGCAAAAACACGATGGCAGCCTCTTCGCCAATGAGGAAATATCAGCGTTACAGCGGCTACTCAAAAAGGTGCAATCCTATATTCATTGCGAAAGAAAAGTTAAGCAATCTCAAGCCTTAGCCAAGTCCATTGCCCATGAAATGCGCAATCCACTCGCGCAGATACAGTTACACCTAGAGAAACTCGACAGTATGGTTTCTCGCTCCAACCTATCCTCTTCATTAAGAGGTGAAATCGATAAAGGCAAAGATGCCATCTATCGCGGTGGACAACTGATCGAAATTATCCTCAGGGAAGCGGAGCAATCCAGCCCGTCCTCAAACTCGCTGCAGCACTATTCCATGGTGGAGTTGATTGAGAGCGCCATCGAAAGCTTTGCCTATGCCTGCGACCAAAAAATGGCTCGTATTCACTTTGAACAACAAGATGACTTTATTGCCAACGTCAACGATACCTTGTTTGGTTTCATCGTGTTCAATTTGTTGCGCAATGCTATCCACTATTTTGATGAATACCCAGATAGTCGTGTTGAAATCCGCCTTGAGAAATCTAACCACTACAATACTGTCTACTTTAAAGATTACGGCCCCGGTATTGAGCCACAGATTGTACAACGCATTTTTGACGACTTCTTTAGCTACCAAAAAAGAGGGGGCAGCGGGCTAGGATTAAGTTACTGTAAACGAGTGATGCAGGTCTTTGGTGGGTCTGCGAAGTGCCAATCGGTGTATGGTCAATACACTGAATTCTCGTTACAGTTTCCACTTGTTGAAACCTCTCAAACGGAGCAGATACAAACACCACATCGGATCAATTGCGGTATGTCGCCATTGTCTGCCCAACCCAAAACAGAATTCATGGCCCCTCATCTTAACCACAGTGACATCAATGTGTTGGTTACAGATGATAATCCCTCACAGCGAGCGCTGGTAAAACTGTATTTAGAAAAGCTCGGAGCGAATGTCACCGAAGCAGAAAATGGTCAAGAGGCCCTTGATGTCGTGCTGACCCAACCCATTGACATCATCTTTATGGACGTGCAAATGCCAATCATGAATGGGTTCGACGCCACCAAAGCGATCAAACTGCACTTTGCCGAGCTACCCGTTATTGCCTTATCAGGAGAATCTGGTGAGCAAGAAGTGGCGATGATCACCAGTATTATGGACGGCCGCCTAGTCAAACCGACGACTCAGTTAATTCTCAGCCAAACAATAAACAAATGGGTCGCGGCTAAGCCTGAGCCTGAAAACACCCAGCTGAACACGCCCCCAAGGTTAAATAACGCCTTCGCATAGTGACACGCCCATAAAATAAAGCCAGCATATCACTGGCTTTACCCTGCATACCTGCCACCTCTAGCAATTGGTCACATTGCACTCGATTTTATATGTGATCCTGTTCTAACTTCCTTATACATATATAACACTACTATCATATATGCTGTCAGAATAGCTTCAAGGCAATGCCTTCATAATAAGAATATCCTAAAACCTCTAACGTCACAGGCACACAGTTTTGAGCAAACACCTCGAACTCGAATGGCTCATAACCGACCCGGTTATGACTCATCATGAGAAAAAACAGGCTTTCTTCAAGCAAGCAAATCTGTTATTTGCCCTTGAACCAAATCAATACTCTTTTACTGCTATAGTGCGCCAGCGCCAAAGGGAGTTACTCGATAACTTCCCCAAGCTTGCTAATTCGAATCTCGATAAACTATTTAACGAAAAAGCATCCGTAACGTATATCGCAAACCATTCGCTGCCTTTCCCTCTTTCAGGCCTCGCACTACTTGAACAGAAAGGTATCGCAATTTTTGGTGATATTCTACTTTGCTGGGCTGAGTATGAGCGTTGGAAGATAACCAATAAATACCAAATAAATGCTCAACAGAACTCACATCAAAGCTTACTGTTAACTGAAGCTCTATATCACTCAGAAATTGTTGAGCATATTGAAGATGACGAGCGACTATTTCATACTCTCCATTATGACGCACCGTTATTGCTCAGCGATGCGATCGCCTTAATCAATATAGACATATTTATCATCGAACAGAGATGGTTCGAGATGCTGTTCTGCTTAGAGTTGTCAACTAAAGGAACTCATTTCGTTTTATGCTATCAGTGCCAATCGACCTCTCCTGTATTGGCCTCTAGTGCACTCATACAAAACTGGTCTCAAAAGAGTCAATGGCTAAGTTACGACACATTTTTCAATAATGACAATTGGGAGTCTTGTATTCCCCCAAAAGCCAGCCAATTGCTCTATCAAACCTCCGTATTCAACGCCGATATTATCCATCTTACCCAATGTAATAATGAGCATTATTTCTCGTACTATATTGATGATACCGACGCAGTGTGTGAAGTTCTGAGATTAACCATCAGTGGTTCCAAGAAGTTGCGCTTCTTTTTACTTTTTTTGTGTCAAAAGCACTTGGTTAAGCAAGTCGTTAATTATGGTAAAAAGATCACCTACACGATTATCGAGCAGCCTTTAATGCTAACTCTTTACCAAGCATTAGGCCCAGAATGCTACATAAATAAAGCCCGCCTAGATATAAACAAGACCGGAGAGGTTACATACAAGGGGTTATGGTTAAATGAATCGCTCAACAAAAAGCTGGCTACGTGCAGTTATGCTGATTATAAGGAGCTCGTCAGTAAGCAACGTAAAATAGCTAAGGAGAAATCCTTTGCTCAGTGATATTTTAAGTTTATTTAACTATCCAATGTCATTGCTGCTATTTGGTACGGCGATTGTCGTTATGGGATGGATCATTTACTTTATCCATTGCTTGCAAGCACAAGGCGGAAAGGCACTTACAGGAATTTATAGCTCTTATGTAGCCTACTCGTTTTCAATTATGTTATGGATCATATGTAATGCTTACTTCCATACTGGGTTGCTCGTTGAGCTAGGTTCCGGCTTCGCTATTGGAGTCGCAAAAGCAGCTAACATCTTTTCCTACATGGCATTCGCTTTCGCATTTTTATTTTCTTGTCGTTTGACTTCAAAGTCACCGAACAATAAGATAAAAATCTGGCAAAAGGTTTTGCTTGTAATGGCTAGTACATACGCCCTCTATGTCAACATTGTGAGTGGCTATACGGTACAAGGCGTATCGATTGTAGGTCCTAGTGACTTTGTGATTCACTTTGGCGGAGCAACTACATTATTTTTTTCTATCGTAATTTTGTTAACTTGTTTAACGCTTATTAACTTACTTGGACTGAGCCGAGGAAATGATCGACTTAAAAAGCTGAAGTCAACCTATATGGTCATCGGCATCATTATTTTTATGCTCTCGACTGCGATTATTCATACCGTTGTTACCGTGGTTTTCAACGACTTCTCTTTAAGCTGGTTACCACCAGCTCTTTCTATCAGTGAGCTACTGCTCATGGGCTATGCAGTACTCTGCACCCGATTTTACAGTTGGCGCTATCTACTGCACCTCTCAACAAGCTTTATGGTCACCTCTGCCCTATATATTGCACCAATAATATTGATACACGACTGGCTATCCTTTACTCATCATCTAATTATTAGTTCAATTTGGTGCGTACTGTGTGGGTTGACGTGGAAGCACGCTTGGCGATTCTCACGCCAGATCAGCAGCCAAATTATTTATGGCGAAATACACACCCCTGTCGACAAGATCTTCGCCTTAGTGGAAGACTTCCAATCCTCCTCTCAACGCGCCATGGAGAAGTTGGCAAAACTACTCAACTTACACCAAGACCAAACCATTTTAGTGTCCGACGCGCACGCAAACGAGTTATACAGCACCTACTTAAACCACGACGATTCGGTATTGCTACTCGAAGAGGTCGAGCACCATATTAGCCACTCAAAAAGCAAACAGTTACGCGATATTCGCGAGCAAATGACGCAAAATAACACCGCGATGATCTTGCCCCTATACGACAGCAAAAACGCTTTGTCACACCTTATACTGTCACCACAAAAAGAGAATGGCACCTTGTTCTCTAACGAAGAGATCTCTGCCTTACAAAAAATGTTGAAAAAGGTTGAGTCCTACATTCATTGTGAAAGAAATGTATGCCAAGCCCAGGCTATGGCCAAATCTATCGCCCATGAAATGCGCAACCCTTTAGCCCAAATCCAATTACATTTGGAAAAGCTCGACAGTATGGTAAAAGCAGCTTCACTTTCGACCACGCTAAGTGATGAGGTCGATAAAGGGAAAGAGGCCATTTATCGCGGTTCGCAACTTATTGACATTATTTTGCGCGAAACCAATCAATCCGCTTTTAACCGCGAGTCACTGCAACACTCGTCAATAGCCCATCTAGTCGATAAAGTGTTGGATCAATATGCTTTTAGCTCAGACAGCGCCTCAGAGCGGATCCACTTCGATTCAAGTGATGATTTTGAGTTCAAGGTAAACGAAACCCTATTCGGTTTTATCTTGTTTAATTTACTCAGAAATGCCGTGTACTATTTCGACGACTACCCAGACAGCCACATTGAGATAACGCTTGAGCAAGGCAAAAAACATAACCTGCTTAAATTCAAAGACTTTGGACCAGGGATTGAACCGCAAATTGTTCAACGCGTGTTTGATGACTTCTTTACTTACCAAAAGCGGGGCGGAAGTGGTCTCGGCCTCGCCTACTGTAAGCGAGTAATGAAAACCTTCTCTGGCAACATCAAGTGTCACTCGGTTTACGGCCAACACACAGAGTTTGTTCTACGCTTCCCAAAAGTCAATAAACGTGTCTCCTCTCTTAAGCAGAAATTGGCCCAATCGCCCATCGCACCGCTCACGGCAGAAACGCCAGAGAACTTAATGGCAAAACGAAACTATCGTGATATTAACGTTCTAGTCACCGACGACAACCAAACCCAGCGCGCGTTAGTCAGGATCTACCTAGAGCAATTAGGTGCGAACGTTTTAGAGGCCCAAAATGGTCAAGAGGCAATTGAGGCCATTGGTAACCATAGTATCGATATCGTTTTAATGGACGTTCAAATGCCGGTGATGAATGGCTTTGAAGCAACGACTGCGATTAAGCACTACTACCCCGACCTCCCCATCATCGCTTTATCTGGCGAGTCGGGGGAACAAGAAGTCGCTTTGATCACTAGCATTATGGATGGCAGGTTAGTTAAACCAACCACCAAGTTGATCTTGGCTCAAACCATAAATAAGTGGGTTGAAGATAAAACCACCCGCTCCCAACTGCATCATAATTCAAAGAAAAAAACCACCCCACACGAAGCAGAAACGCTTTGCTCTCACTAAGCGGAATGAGCTAGTAAACCATTAGCTCATTCAAACACGCCCTTTCAAACCCAACCCATCGTCAAAACCTATTAAAACCATACGAACAAGCAATTTAACTTATCAATAAGGTCTGTTTAAACTCGCCGACTATCGACTCTAGAAAGACATGACTATGAACCCAAAAGCCCTTATTGTTGAAGGTGGTGCCATGCGCGGAATTTTCGCCTGTGGCGTATTAGACGCTTTTATGGAAAAACAATTTTTACCCTACGATTTCGCTATTGGCGTTTCCGCTGGTGCCTCGAATCTGGTTGGTTACCTTTCTCACGCGCCAAAACGGAGCTTGCAGGTGATCACTCAAATGGCCACCGATAAAGCGTTTTTTAACCTCGCTCGCTTTGCGAAAGGGGGCAACTTGGTGGACGTAAAATGGCTGTGGAACGAGTCTAACCAACGCTTTCCGATTGATTGCGCCAAACTGTTTGGCTCCATCCCTATGTACGCCGCCACAACCAACACCACCACCGGCCAAGCTGACTATTTTCATGTTCAACCAGAAAATCTATCACAAGTGATAGAGGCAACAACCGCACTACCTATCGCCTATAAAGAAACGCCTTGTTTTTCCGGCGGTTGCTACACCGATGGTGGCGTCGCCGACTCGATCCCCGTTCGAGAAGCGTATCGCCGCGGCGCCAAAGAAATCACCGTGATCCTCTCTCACCCGTTGAGTTACACCATGCCGCCGCTTAAATATCCATGGCTGCTCAAGCGCCTGCTCGCTCGCTACCCAAATATTGCCGAGTCGATGTTAACCCGCGCCAATAACTATAATGCGTCACTCGATTTTATCCGCAACCCACCAAAAGATGTGACCATCAAGGTGATCGCCCCACCGGAGGAGTTTGCGGTAAAAAGACTGACCATGAAAAAAAGTGTCTTGCTCGATGGGTATAATATGGGCCGCCGCGCGGGCGAAAACCACCTTGCCAGCCACAACGGCACCTTTGGGCTCGTTCAGGAAAATGGTCACTTTTGCTAACAGCCCCAAGGGCGTAAGCGAATAACCGCCGGTAATTCACAAATTAATAAGTTTATCGGTAAGTTATCTTGCCTGTCCTGGTACGAGACGGTACCATCAGTGGGCTTAAACAGATAAGCAACAACTTAATTATTCTCAGGGCGGGGCGAAATTCCCCACCGGCGGTAAACCAACAACCGACATACTTCGGTCAACTTGGTGGAGCCCGCGAGCGCTCGGTAGGCCGAGGACAGCAGATCTGGTGAAATCCCAGAGCCGACGGTTAAAGTCCGGATGGGAGAGGATGATAAACACACTAACTCCGCTTAGTGTGCTTTGTTTTGGACCGCTTTTTTCAAGCGTGTCCCCCTTCACGTATGCCCTGATTCTGGTATTTATTTATAGAGGTCTACCATGAATCAGAACCAATCATCTTTATTGGCCGAATTTGGCACCCCACTAGAACGCGTTGAAAAAGCCATTGCCGCACTTAAGCTTGGCAAAGGCGTGGTACTGCTTGACGATGAAGATCGTGAAAACGAAGGCGATATTATTTATTCTGCCGAGCTGCTTACCAATGCACAAATGGCACTGATGATCCGCGAATGCAGCGGCATTGTTTGCTTGTGCTTAACCGACGAGCAAGCGAACCAACTTGATTTACCGCCAATGGTGGTCGACAACAACAGCGCGAACCAAACCGCGTTTACCGTTACCATTGAAGCGAAAGTGGGGGTAACCACCGGGGTTTCAGCGGCTGATCGCGTCACCACGATTAAAACGGCGATCAACCCAGATGCGAAACCAACCGACTTAGCGCGCCCTGGGCATGTTTTCCCACTGCGTGCGCGTAAAGGTGGCGTACTGACTCGCCGCGGCCATACCGAAGGCACCGTCGATCTGATGCAAATGGCAGGGCTTGCGCCAGCTGGCGTACTATGTGAAGTGACCAATGTTGACGGCACCATGGCAAAAGCACCAGAATTGGTCGCCTTTAGTAAGCTGCACGACATGCCTATTTTGACCATTGAAGATATGGTTGAATTCCGCCTACAAACGGCAGAAAAAAGCGCTTAATTCAAGCGACTTGCAATAACACTAAACCAGCATTTAAAGCATTTGGCCCACCGTAGGCCAAATGCTTTTTTTGCATGAATTTCAAACAAATAGCAGCAACACAAGCAAAAGGATCATCGTAGGCCAAATACTCACGACACTTCAGCTATTTCCCCGTCCACCTCAGCGAGAAAATGCCCCATGCAGCCAATTACGTAGCCGAAGCACCTTCTCTAATTTGAGCTTATTGGCAGGACACGCAAAATAAAATGCTTTATCGGGATGCAGCACTTCAGTGCCAATTTGACTCAGCAAGCCCGATTTCAAATCACTTTTGATAAACTGTTGATGGGTTACCAGCACCCCTAGTCCACTCATGGCCGCCTGCACCGATTGAATGGTGGCATTAAAGCTCAAACTGTTGCGCTGCAATGGCTGTGTTATACCTTCAGATTGACACCAGATCGCCCAATCATCTTGGCGACGAGGGTTGGTCACATAGATGGCAGGAAACTGGGCAATAAGTTTTTCTGGGGTCGGCGCGTCTAGCTGCTCGAGTAATTTGGGGCTACACACCAACACCAGGTTGTCATCACCAAGGCGTTCTAAATGGTAATCTTGCCAATCATCGGGGTGACCGTGGATCAAAGCCACATCAACCCCCTCTTTTTCCAAATCAAAAATAAACGGAATGTTGGAGATGCGAACGTCGATATCAGGGGCAAACTGCTGAAACTGCTCCACCCGCGGGATCCACCAATGCAACGCGAGCGAGTTGATCATATTTAACGTTAAGCGACTGTCATCATGACTAGCGGCCAGCTCTTCACTCGCTACCACGATTTGCTCAAGCGCCGGGGCCACTTTTTTGTAATAGCGTCGCCCATCCAAATTAAGCTCAACCCTGCGCCCCACCCTACGAAATAAAGGACGATTGAGCTGAGCCTCCAACGATTTGATCGCCTGACTCACCGCAGAGTGACTCACACTCAGTGCCTCGGCAGCCTCAGTCATACTGCCAAGCTCAGCCACGGCAACAAAAGCGTAAATGGATTTAAGGGGAACCAATTTTTTCATAACACTGCCACGCTATCTATCGCTGCACAATATGTAAGATTTACTTACAGGTTAATCCAATATTACTCGCTTTTTTCCTTACCGCAAGCGGCGTAAACTGGCGCCAACTTTGAGGAAACCTACCCATGACATCAACCGTATCCACCACTCGCCCCCATCTAACGAGTATTAAGCCCGTCACTTTTATGCTGGCGTCTACTTTTAACTTATCTTTGAGTGGTCTTCTTTCAAAAAACTTAAGTACCGTACTTAGCTACGAGTTACTTATGTTACTGCGTTTTTGCGCACCTGCGGCGCTGATGGTTTGGCTACTCGCCATCACAGATTGGCAGCGCCCTACCCGTTCCAGCATTAAACCTATCTTATTTCGTTCGCTGTTTATTGCTCTCACTCAGCTCTGTTTTTTGTACGCGATATCTCACCTATCACTGATGGAGTCTGTGGTGCTGTTTAGTACCGGCCCACTGTTTATTCCTTTGTTAGAAAAAATAATCTTTAATACACCGATAAAAGGCGTCACCTTAGTGGCCTTAGTCATGGCTTTTGTCGGGGTCGCGATTCAGTCGGGGATCGGTGCCAATATTGATTGGCGTCCGGAGTTGCTGATCGGGGTCGCATCCGGACTGTTTAATGCCTCAGGCCAAGTGTGCATGTACCGCGCAGCAAAAAGTGAGCTCTCTTCGCTGGCACTCAATACTTGGTGCATGTTGTTCGCCTCAGTGCTCGCAACTGGCGTATTTTTGCTGATAAAAGTAGACGAGATCCCAGCTATGCTCGCAGGCCAGTTCGAGATCACCAGTATGATAAGTACGTCGGCGCTGTCTAGTGAAGGGATGTTATGGGTGGTACTTGGGGTCTTGCTGCTCTCACTCACCTCAATTAACACGCAAATTTTTCGCGCCAAAGCCTATCGCCTTGTGAGTTCTGGGGCCGTACTAGCGCCGCTCATTTTTACCAATCTGCTCTTTGCTACCTTATGGCAAGTGCTGTTTTTTGAGTTTGATTGGCAACCAAACAAGGTCATGGGAATGGTATTGATCATCAGCGCCGTTATTCTCAACAGCATGCTGCAACGCAAAAACCACCACTAACCGCAAAACTTGGCCTCTGTTGTCCACCGCCCTCTTCTCGGCAACTCCGCGGGGAAGTGGTTGCCTCCCCTTGGGAGAAGGGGTAGTGTTGGCAAAAACAGTGAGTGATAAGGTTGAGTATGTCGGTTCTGGTACAAGTTAAAAATGTGGCTAAGCGCTATCAAAAGCATCAAGCCCTGCACCCAGTAAGCTTTGAGCTTAGAGAGGGTCAAGTGTTGGGGTTGCTTGGCCATAATGGTGCTGGCAAGTCCACTTTAATTAATGCCCTATTGGGCAGTCACTTTTACGACGGCGAAATCAAAGTGTGCGGCTTTGACCCGATAGAGGAGCACGCTCAGATGATGGCGCATCTCGCCTATATTTCTGATGTTAACGTACTCCCTGAATGGATGAGCGTTAAGCAGCTTCTTAACTACACCAAAGGCGTGCACCCAAGCTTCTCGATTGAGCAGGCCAAAGCCACCCTATCGCAAACCGATATCAAGCTTTCCAGCAAGATCAAACAGCTGTCAAAAGGGATGAAAGTCCAACTTCACCTCGCGGTGGTGATTGCTACCGACACTAAGGTACTTATCTTAGACGAGCCAACCCTCGGCTTAGATCTGCTCTATCGAGATACTTTCTATCGCCACCTGCTCGAGTGGTTCAACAAAGGCGACCGGGCGCTTATCATTACCAGTCATGAAGTCTCGGAAATAGAGCATCTGCTCAGTGACGTATTAATCCTAAAACAAGGCAAAACCGTGCTGCAAGAGAGCATGCTAGCGGTCAATCAGCACTACTTTATGCTAAGCACCGAGCTCCACCAGCGCAATGAAGTCGAAAAACTCAACCCGCTTTCTTTAATCACAGAAGGCGAACAGCTCAAGTGCTTACTACGCCAAGAAAGCCGCGTCCGCGCAGAAGAGCTTGGCAACACATTCGATGCCAACCTCACCACACTGTTTATTGCCTTACAAAAGGAGCAACGCTAATGCGCCACTACTTAACGATGCTCAACAAAGAGCGCTTAGAGCACACCTTGGTCATCCGCAGCATTTTGCTCTTTTTCTTCATCGGTACGCTGCTTTTTATGAGCTTTATCAGTAGCTCTAGCCTGCAAGGTGACGTATTTATTTCAATGGAATTTCACGGCGACTTTACTCCAAGCAGCCTTGATGTGAGTGATGACATTAAATCGCTGCTTTACCTCCTGCTAGGGGGGCTTTCGATGATGTTGTCGGTGATCTATTTTTCCAAAACCCTACGTAAAGAGCGCCAAGAAGGCAGCTTGATGTTTTGGCGCAGTATGCCGATTTCTCCCATTGAGTTTCACGGCGTGAAACTGGCTTTTGGGCTTATCGTGATCCCTTTGATGTGCTCGGCGCTGGTTTTGACCGCCAATTTATATTTATACTTCATTAATGCCTCGAGTGATGGTCAACTCGCCTTACTGCTCCAATACGACTCTTTTAGCCATGTATTGCTAAATTGGTTCGAATTTGCCGCTAAAATGCTGCTTGCTGCGAGTACGATGTTAGTGGTCGCGGGAGTCTTAATGGCCATCTCTCAGCTGACTAATTCACCTGTTTTGATGTTGTTATTCGCAACTTATGCCCTGCAATTCCTGTGTAGTTTGTTGCTTGGTTGGAATGGTTTAAGTTATTTCTTCGATCACTTGTATCAACTGCCACTAAGAGTATTGCTAGCGCCAAACCCCTTTACTCCAATGATGGAGGCTGGCATTGGCTTTTGGCTAGCCGCGCTACCGCTGGGTTTTCTGTCATTAATTATTAGCTTATCTCTAAGCCGTACGACGGAAATCAATTGGCGATCATTTAATCCTAACTGGTTGCGTCGTTTAAACCGATAGTCGCTCTTCGTTATAAGCGCTTCACACTCAGCCCTTCACACTTATGAGGGGCTTTACATTTCTGCCGACTCATCCGTTAATGCCATTGAAAATCGACGGTTCTAAGCTATGTTTTACTTACAACGTAGGCTTAGGTAAACACAATGAGAGAAAAACAAATCGTAATAATCGATGACTCTCAGGCGATATTAATGATCATGCGTTCGATGTTGAGTGAGCTTGGCCACACCAACGTCGTCACTTCGTCGTCTGCAAAAAGTGCCATCAAACACCTAAAAAAATACCCTGATAAATACAATATTGTCTTTACCGATCTCAATATGCCCGACACTGACGGGATGGAAGTGATCAGAAAGCTGGGCGATATGGGCTTTAATGGTGGGGTTTGCATCATTTCAGACATGGACAAACGAGTGATAGAGCTCTCCGCGACCATTGCTCGCCAACACAACGTCAATCTAATTGGTAATATTGCCAAGCCAATTCATATCAATGAGTTAAAAAGAGCACTCAACAAAATGACGCTCTTAAACGACCGCATAGCTGGCCACTCACAAAGTATGACTCGCGATGAACTACAAGCCTGCATTGATAATCATCATATCGTTCCCTATTACCAGCCTAAGGTAAATATTCAGAACCGAAAAGTAGACGGTGTGGAAGTCCTAGCACGAATAGCCAAGCCCGGCGAAGTCACCGCCATATTGCCAGGACAGTTTATTCCCACCGCTGTGCGCTATGGGTTACTTAATGTCATTACTCACCAGCTTTTTGAGCAAGCGTGTGAAGATCTTCCAAAACTTATCCAAGAGTTTGGCCCCGATATCAAGGTCAGCATCAATCTATCGCCAAGCCAATTAGCCGCTCCTAATTACCCCAACGAACTCGAAGCTCTGGTTAAAGGCAAACACATAGACCGTAAGAACATCACCCTAGAGATCACGGAAGAATTTGCGCTTGATAGTACCGAACAACTTGAATCCCTCAATCGCTTTCGCATGCGTGGCTTCGGCTTATCCTTAGATGATTTCGGCACTGGTTTTACTAATTTGCAGCAACTGCGTTCTTTGCCATTCACAGAGGTAAAAATCGACCGGAGCCTGATCAACGACATCCACTGCGACCAATTCAATCAAGTGGTGGTCAACTCCTTGGCCAGTATCTCAGATAAATTAGAGGTGGCGTTAATCGCAGAAGGCATGGAAACGATAGAAGATCTTAATTACTTGGAAAAGCTGTATAGCAATATGCAAATTCAAGGCTTTTTGATCTGTAAGCCGAAACCACTCGATAGCCTCATGCATTGGTACCACAGTTGGTTGAAAGTGTAGTGATTTAGTCGGATAGGTCGATGGCGATCACCTCGACGCCTTTCTCCGCAATACCTGCTATGGTTTGGCGAATATTGCCAATTGCTCCCTTCTACGCTCACGAGCATATTGAAATTCGCCGCCAATACCGCGTACCACCTCATTCTGCCGCCCAACACCCACCGTTTCTGTTATCGCGTCATTTTTTTCACAAACACCACAACAAACAGCGCCATGGTAAAACTGCCGACAAAGGCTTCAAACGCGGCGACAAACCGGGCGAAGCCGACCGGGGAAATATCTCCGTAGCCGAGGGTAGTAAACGTGACCACGCTAAAATAAACCGCGTTAGCAAACTCCAAAAAGTGCGCTAAAAAACCATGTTCTTGAACGGTATAGGTGTTGGTGGCGGTGGTACCAAGAAAGAAATAGGCCACCGAGCAGATCCAAATTAAAAACATCGAAAACAGCACCACCCGCATTGGTGACTCACCGTAACCGCAAAATAGGTCGACCATGCGGGATATAATGCGTTTCAGGCTGTACCTTGGCATCTGGTAGCGGCGAAATATCATTTCTTTTTTAAAAAACATGCCCGCGGTTTCAAATAAGCCTTCTTTTTCACACTGCTTACGCACCGTGCGAGCCACCTCTTCCGCTTCCTGAAAATAACCAATAGCCTGCTTATTTTGTTTTTGTTTCAATGCTTCGATTGCGCGCTTTTCTTGCTCGAGCTCTTCACCCCAATCGACATTTTCCAACCGCGTCCGGGTCAGATCGGTGCCGAGCAAATTACACTGTTCTAAACGCGCACAATGCAAATTGGCGCCTCTTAATGACGCTTTCATTAATGAAGAGCCACGTAAATCTAAGCCGAAAAAATGCGCATCGGAAAGATCAGCGCGATAAAAATCGACATCACGGCATTGGTAGCCAGATCGACTGCCTCGATTCACCAGATTAATATCATCCAGTTTGGTTCTCGCTAATTGAAAACCATCCAAAGGTTTCCCTTGTTTGGCCCACTGTTCAACCTGTTCTTTTACGTCGTCGCCACTTTTATCTATTGCCGGATCATGCCAATAGCATAGCCCTGATTCTTCCGCGGGTTGGTCGCAATGCCAGCCTTCTCTATTGCTGTAGCAACAGCAACGCGGTTTTGATACTTCAGTCATAGGATGCTCCCCCGTTTTTTAAGTGTAGGAGGGAATAAACACGCCGTCATTAGCACCAATTAATTGATTCTTTCATTCTATACATGGACGGGACGAATATTGGCATTCCAAGGAAATACTAGCTAGTTACCCACCACTTTATTAACCACTTAGCAACATAAGCCAGATAAAACGCCATCAACCAGCATAATCCACTACCTCGACAGGGCTATTTAGCTAGAGATTAATCGTGCATCTTTAGCCTAAATTAACGACATATCCATGCAAACTAGCTAAGTTATGCTGATAAAAGCTAACAAAAAGCAGTTTTATAGATAACTGCGCCCAGGATCACGCATTTCATAATCGCCAAACTTTTAACTTAACAATTGCGTTACATTGAGATTATTATACCGCTGGAAAAACACACATTTTTAACCGCACAATCTCATAGGGAAATAACACATGCAGTCATTGGTCGACTTTCTTAATGGAATAATCTGGAGCCCAGTCCTGATTTATCTCTGCCTAGGAGCAGGATTGTTTTACTCCATCACTACTCGCTTTGTTCAAATACGTCACTTTGGCGAAATGTGGCGATTACTACTATCAGGCAAAAGCTCTGAAAAAGGCATCTCCTCTTTTCAAGCTTTAGCCGTCTCTCTATCTGGCCGTGTCGGTACCGGTAACATTGCAGGCGTAGCAGCAGCAATCGGCTTTGGCGGGCCTGGCGCCGTATTCTGGATGTGGATGGTGGCCTTTTTTGGCGCCGCTACCGCTTACGCAGAGTCGACGTTAGCGCAGATCTATAAAGAGGAAGATGAAGGGCAGTTCCGCGGCGGCCCGGCTTACTACATCGAAAAAGCCATGGGACAAAAATGGTACGCGTGGATCTTTGCTATCGCGACGATTTTTGCCTGTGGCGTTCTGTTACCAGGGGTTCAGTCCAACAGTATTGGTAATGCGGTTGAAGCGGCATTTGGCCCAGGAGAAATGATTGAAACAGCGGTCGGCACCTTTAGTTTTGCCAAAATTTTTACCGGCACTGTGATTTCCGTGATCCTAGGCTTCATCATCTTTGGTGGTGTAAAGCGAATTGCTCACTTTACTCAAGTTGTGGTGCCTTTTATGGCGCTGGCTTACATTATTATTGCGTTTGTGATCATCTTACTCAACGTCGGTGAAGTACCACGTATCTTCGGCATGATTATTGGCGATGCCTTCACGCCAATGGCGGGCTTTGGCGCCGCCATCGGTTGGGGGGTAAAACGCGGCGTTTACTCTAACGAAGCGGGCCAAGGTACTGGCCCACACGCGGCAGCGGCAGCCAATGTTGATCACCCTGCTCAGCAAGGTCTGGTGCAATCTTTCTCTATCTATATTGATACGCTGTTAGTCTGCTCGGCAACGGCATTTATGATTTTGATCACTGGCGCCTACAACATTCACGGTGACGCAGAAGGCGCGTTCTTAGTGCAAAACCTCGCCGCCGATATTGGCGCTAATGGCCCAGTCTTTACTCAAATGGCGATTGAAAGTGCCCTACCTGGCATTGGCAAACCTTTCATTGCTTTCGCCCTGTTCTTCTTTGCCTTTACCACTATTTTGGCGTACTACTACATCGCCGAAACCAATATTGCCTACATCCGCCGCACCTTCAAAATTGACGGCATGATGTTTGGCTTAAAAGTGGTTCTGATGTCAGCGGTATTCTATGGCACGGTCAAGACCGCCAATCTTGCGTGGGCAATGGGTGATGTCGGTGTCGGCTTAATGGCCTGGCTTAATATCACCGGCATATTGATCATTTTCTTTATGGCGAAACCCGCGCTAAAAGCACTCAAAGACTATGAAGCCCAGCAAAAAGCCGGCGTTAAAGAGTACACCTTTAACCCTGTCGCTTTAGGCATTCAAGGTGCCGATTATTGGGAAGAGAAGTACAAACGCAAAACTGGCAAGAAAACGACGGCACAACAGCCAACAAGCGACGACGAAGCGATTGAGCAACCTTCAATGTAGTAGGCAATAAGCCTCGTCAGAAACAAGCAGATAATAAAAAAGGGTTAGCCGATGACTAACCCTTTCTCTATGTTCTTTTGGCCATTAAGCCATTAGCAATTAAGCGGCAACAGTTTGCGCTGCTACGTCTGCTACTTTTTTCTTTTCACCAATTGGCAATACCGTGCGGCCGTACTCGTTGTTTAGTACTTGTGCCATTGCAAAGTAGATTGCGCTCGCGCCACAGAAGATGCCTTCAAAACCAGCAATCGTGCCGATTAGCTCGCTACCAGTGAAGTCGCGGATAGCCAGTAGAGCAAATAGAATCGTTAGAGAGCCGAATACCACTTGCTTCGCCACTGGGTAGCACAGAGAACCAAAGAACATGAAGCCTGTGAAGATGCCCCAAAGTGCTAGGTACCAACCCATGAAGTTAGCAGGGCTCTTAGGTAGGCCCATGTAAGGCATTACGATACAACCGACTAGCGTTAGCCAGAAAAGACCGTATGAAGTAAATGCTGTAGTACCGAAAGTATCACCACGCTTGAAACACATCATGCCTACGATCACTTGGCTAAGACCGCCGTAAAAAATACCCATCGCTAGGATCATTGAATCGATCGGGAAGAAACCCGCGTTATGGATGTTCAATAGGATAGTGGTCATACCAAAACCCATTAGGCCTAGTGGCGCTGGGTTAGCAAGTTTCGTTGACATGGAGCGATACCTTCAGATTAAAAAAGAGCTACAAAAATTGTAAGAAAAGTTTAATCGACTCGCGTTCATAAGGGGATAGTTAGCCGCGCAAACTAAGATTGCACTTTTGATCACCACAACAAGATGTAATACCTTCAAGTCATTGTTTGCACTGAGTTTGATGTAAAAGAAAAGGCCAACTCGAAAGTTGGCCTTTAAAAATTATTTTTCCGATTACCTTAGGTAACGATTATTCCCACTCGATAGTTGCTGGTGGTTTACCAGAAATATCGTAAACAACGCGAGAAATACCATCCACTTCATTGATAATACGGTTAGACACCTTACCAAGGAAGTCGTATGGCAAGTGTGCCCAATGTGCGGTCATAAAGTCGATAGTTTCTACCGCACGTAGCGATACAACCCAATCGTACTTACGGCCATCGCCCATTACGCCAACAGAGCGAACTGGTAGGAATACGGTAAAGGCTTGAGAGACTTTGTTGTACAAGTCAGCGTTATGCAGCTCTTCAATGAAGATAGCATCCGCGCGACGTAGCAAGTCACAGTACTCTTTCTTGATTTCGCCAAGTACACGAACCCCTAGGCCTGGGCCTGGGAATGGGTGGCGATAAAGCATGTTGTAAGGAAGACCAAGCTCTAGGCCGATCTTACGTACTTCATCTTTAAACAGCTCACGCAGTGGCTCAACTAGGCCCATTTCCATATCATCAGGCAGGCCGCCAACGTTATGGTGAGACTTGATCACGTGCGCTTTACCGGTTTTCGAAGCCGCTGATTCAATCACGTCTGGGTAAATCGTGCCCTGTGCTAACCACTTAGCGTTAGACAGTTTCTTTGACTCTTCGTCAAAAATGTCTACGAAAACGTGACCAATGATCTTACGTTTCGCTTCTGGGTCACTTTCGCCTTCTAGCGCTTTTAGGAAACGCTCTTCAGCGTTAACGTGAATAATGTTTAGGCCAAACTTGTTGCCGAACATTTCCATGACTTGGTCTGCTTCGTGCAAACGCAATAAGCCATTATCAACGAATACACAAGTCAGTTTGTCGCCAATTGCGCGGTGCGCAAGCATTGCCACTACTGATGAATCTACGCCACCAGATAGACCAAGGATCACTTCGTCATCGCCGACTTGCTCTTTAATGCGAGCAACCGCGTCTTCGATAATAGACTCAGAAGTCCATAGACGCTCACAACCACAAACGTTCAGCACAAAGTGCTCTAGCATACGCATGCCTTGCTTGGTGTGCGTTACTTCTGGGTGGAACTGAACGCCGTAGTATTTTTTCTCTTCGTTCGCCATTGCTGCGTACGGACACGTTTCTGTCTGAGCAATTTTGATGAAATCTTCAGGGATCTCGACAACTTTGTCGCCGTGGCTCATCCATACGTCAAGTAACGGTGCGCCTTCGTCTGTGAGTGCATCTTGAATGCCTTCAAACAGCTTAGATTCCGCAACCACTTCAACTTGCGCGTAACCAAATTCACGTAGATCAGAACCTGCTACTTTACCGCCAAGCTGCTCAGCCATAGTTTGCATGCCGTAACACACACCAAATACTGGCACACCAGAATCGAACACATATTGCGGTGCACGTGGCGAGTTATTTTCGGTCACACTTTCAGGGCCACCAGATAGGATGATGCCATCTGGGTTAAAGTCACGGATATCAGACTCTTCTACATCCCAGCTCCACAGTTCACAGTAAACACCGATTTCACGAATACGGCGCGCGACAAGCTGAGTGTACTGAGAACCGAAATCTAGGATCAAAATACGTTGGTCATGAATGTTTTTAGTCATTTTAAGCAGTCTTATAAGCTAGGTGATGAAACGGGGGCAAGCTCACTCACCCCTCATTAACTCTTCAAGAATTAAAGCGGATTAACCTAAACGGTAGTTAGGCGCTTCTTTGGTAATTTGAACGTCGTGTACGTGAGACTCTTTCATGCCTGCACCAGAGATACGAACAAACTCAGCTTTAGTACGCATATCTTCAATCGTTGCCGAACCCGTTAGGCCCATGCTTGAGCGTAGGCCGCCCATTTGCTGATGAACGATTTCACGTAGTAAGCCTTTGTATGCGATACGACCTTCGATACCTTCTGGTACCAATTTATCTGCCGCATTATCAGACTGGAAGTAACGGTCTGAAGAACCTTGAGACATTGCGCCCAGTGAACCCATACCGCGGTAAGCTTTGTAAGAACGACCGTTGTAAAGAATAACTTCACCCGGCGCTTCTTCGGTACCAGCAAACATAGAGCCAACCATCACACATGATGCGCCAGCAACGATGGCTTTACAGATATCGCCAGAGAAACGAATACCGCCATCAGCAATAACCGGAATGCCGTAAGAGTTAGCCACTTCAGCAGCATCACCAATGGCAGTAACCTGAGGAACACCAACGCCAGTAACGATACGAGTAGTACAGATAGAGCCAGGGCCGATGCCCACTTTTACTGCGCTAACGCCCGCTTCAATAAGCGCTTTAGCACCAGCGCCCGTTGCCACGTTACCACCGATAATGTCTAGATCTGGGTACGCTGCGCGCGTTTCGCGAATACGGTTAAGCACGCCTTCAGAGTGACCGTGTGAAGAGTCGATAAGCAGTACGTCAACGCCAGCTTCAACCAAGGCTTTAACGCGCTCTTCATTACCTGCGCCAGCACCAACAGCAGCGCCTACGCGTAGACGACCTTGTGCATCTTTACATGCGTTAGGCTTACGTTCTGCTTTATGGAAATCTTTTGCAGTGATCATACCGGTTAGTTGGAACTCATCGTTCACAACTAGGACTTTCTCAACACGAGCGCTGTGCATTTTCTCTTGAACTTCTTCACGAGATGCACCCGCTTTAACTGAAGCTAAACGCTCTTTTGGTGTCATTACTGTTTTAACGTTTTTAGTTAAGTCAGTAACAAAGCGAACGTCACGGCCAGTAATAATACCAACCAGTTCGTTGCTTTCCGTAACAACAGGGAAACCAGCAAAACCGTGTTTGCGAGTTAATTCAACCACATCAGCGATAGTCGCTTCAGGATGTACCGTTACTGGGTGTGTAACGATACCAGCTTCAAAGATTTTCACTTGGTGAACCATCTCTGCTTGCTGCTCAATTGACATATTCTTATGAATAAAGCCAATACCACCTTCTTGCGCAAGGGCAATTGCTAGGCGTGCTTCCGTAACCGTATCCATAGATGCGGAGATCATTGGGATGTTTAGCGCGATGTTTTTAGTAAGCTGAGTGCGAAGATCAGCTGTGTTCGGAAGAACGGTAGAGTGTGCTGGGACGAGTAGGACGTCATCAAAAGTTAAAGCTTCTTTTGCGATTCGTAGCATTTGCAATATCTCACAACAAAGGTGTTAAAAGGAGTAAATCCAAGCTTTATCGTTTCGCATAATAAAGTTGATTTGGATTTGATATTGCAGACGGATTATACGCACAGCGCAATCGCTTGACCACACATTTTTTTTAATTTAATTTGCATTAGTACCCTTGATATGTATTATATTGCCGCTAACTTCCATACCCACGTCCCCGAGATTAGATTGTGTCTTCTCTGACCAATAATAATATTTTCACAGTTTCACGCCTTAACGCCGAAGTTCGCTTATTGCTCGAAAATGAAATGGGCATTGTATGGCTCGTTGGCGAGATCTCTAACTTCTCTGCACCGGTTTCCGGCCACTGGTACTTCACTCTCAAAGACAGCCGCGCTCAAGTAAAATGTGCAATGTTTCGAGGCAATAACCGCCGAGTGACGTTTAAACCACAAAGCGGCAATCAAGTACTGGTCAAAGCGCGCTTATCACTTTATGAACCTCGTGGCGACTATCAGCTGATCATCGAAAGCATGCAACCCGAAGGCGATGGCCGTTTGCAGCAGCAATTTGATGAACTCAAAATGAAGTTGGCAGCAGAGGGGCTATTTGCACAAAGTGGTAAAGCACCGCTGCCTACCCACCCTACCCGCGTGGGTATTGTTACCTCTAAAACTGGCGCGGCGTTGTACGATATACTCGATGTGTTAAAGCGCCGTGACCCGAGCTTACCTGTGGTTATCTATCCGACCATGGTACAAGGTGACAGCGCCGCGATCTCTATCGCTCAAGCCATAGGCCGAGCGAACAGCCGCAATGAATGTGACGTATTGATTGTTGGCCGAGGTGGTGGCTCACTGGAAGATTTATGGTGTTTTAACAACGAAATTTTGGCTCGCACCATTGCAGCGAGTCAAATCCCGATTGTGTCTGCCGTCGGCCATGAAGTCGATGTCACGATTGCAGATTTTGTCGCCGATATGCGGGCACCCACGCCTTCGGCCGCCGCCGAGTTGGTCAGCCGAGACAACAGTCATAAAGATCAAGCGCTGGCTCAACGCCAACAAAGATTATCACACGCCATTTCGCGTTACTTAGCCGAGCACCGTTATCAACTCAGTCAGCTCGAGCGCCAATTAGAAAAGCGCCATCCTAGCTATCAGTTGCAGCAACAAACTCAGCGGTTAGACGAACTAGAAATGCGTTTGCACAACGCGATGAGCCGTGCACTCGCTCGCCGAGCAAGCAAAATCCAACACCTCGCTCACCAGTTAGACTTGCACACGCCAGCGCATAGACTGGCCAACAAGCAAAATCACCTTACTCGTTCAAAGCAGAAATTGTTTGATGCGATGGACAGACAATTGCTGGTATCTGGCCACCAACTGGCGTTAGCGGCAGAAAAACTCGATACGGTGAGCCCACTGGCGACCTTGATGCGGGGTTACACCATTACCCAAAATGAAAGTGGCAAAGTGATAACTCAGGCAGATCAAGTCACAACAGGTGATCGTTTGATCACCCGCTTAGCCAATGGCGAGATTCACTCTGTGGTCGACTGAGGCTGAAATTCAAATCGAATTCTCGATTTGGATTTTAGCTCGTTGCACTGATTACAAAAATAATTAGCCGCCCCACACGCTTGTAGCTTTTCGAGCTCCGCTTCGCAATCAGGACAAAATCCTATTTTTTTATAGTCTACTGCACAAAAATCGCAGCGATAGCTGCCACCATTCCAACGTAATTCACTCTTACACTCAGTACATTGATTGATTGTCATCGTTTTCTTCCCTAATGATCCTACTGCCGTGATGATGCATGGTTGATCTTTGTCACACCATGATCCAGATCACACTACAATTTCATTCATTAACGCCACATCTCGCTTTCATTGGGCTAATCATTGTGCGGATAGCTTAATTCACGTACAGTGATCTTTATCGGATCATTTGCTTTGACACAAATGATCAGCGATCTACCCCAAAAAGAATTTTTATATAACCACACCCCGAAAGCATAAGTTACATGTCCTGTATTTGGATTTACGACAGTTGATTAATCTGCTAACTCTCTTGTTTTATCACTTTCACAGAATATTAAATTCGATCAGTTACTTTTACATTGGTGTGCATTTCAATATTTTGTCCATCGGTAGCACAAAGTGTTACTTCTACCACTTCCAGTTCAGATAATTGCTCAATATGTGTGCCACCGCATGGTGTGGAAACATGTAATTCTGGCTCCAATTGACACTGCCAGTACCGTGAGTCGGTCAATGTGTCTCCGGCGCAATGAATGGTGACTTTACCGTCGAAATCGAGCCAAGTTTTCACCTGTTGGTTGACCTTATGCTCAATATCACTCAACTGGGCCAACACGTCGGCGCTATTTAAGCCACGCTTACGCAAAGTTTTACCCAGTCGATAGGTATCATGGCAACGATTCGGCGTGACAAAGCTTGTAACTTGGGCATAACTGTTAAAATCAGCATGACCAAGCGGATCTTTACGGTCGGCTTCCTTGCGCCAATACCCTTCCGCCAACACTTTATTTAGTGCTAAATAAGCCACGTGCCCCGCGCTGTGGCCGCGACTCAGCGCTTGTTGATGTGGTTTATTCACTTGTAATTCAACCTTGCAGCCAACCGTGAGATTATCGGCCTCGTCAGCAAGACGATGAACAACAACAAAAGCCCATCCTGGGGTATCGCGTTTTACCGGGATCGCTTTATCGACATAAAGCGTGCCTGTGGCTTGTTCAATCGCCCCAACTAAGCAGTTTTCAAGCGAGTAAGTCGCCTGTTCAACAACCAACTCTCCTTGATCCGCTGGGTGGTCGGGCCAAATATGGCTTACCGGATGAAAGGGGGTTCGATCAACAATCACATCCACGCCGTTCTCCCACGGGGCAATCATTATCACTGTCGCGTTTAGATGCCAGGTTTGATGACAGAAGTGGATTTCGCTTGCTTGGTAATCACTCATGTTTTTTTCCTATAAAAAAAGCGCCATCGGCGCTTTTTGGTGTTTATCTATTTGGCCGTAATTATTTTTTACGTCCTTTTACCGCTGACATCAAGCGCTTACGTTTGCGCTCTTGCGATAAAGTCATTTTGTTGGTTTTGCCTTCAAATGGGTTATCGCTGCTTTGGAAGCGAATGCGGATCGGGGTACCCATAATATCCAGTGAACGACGGTAGTAGTTCATCAAGAAACGCTTGTAAGAGTCTGGCAGTTCATTGACTAAGTTACCGTGAATAACCACGATTGGTGGGTTGTATCCACCCGCGTGCGCGTATTTCAATTTCACACGGCGGCCACGTACCATAGGTGGTTGGTGATCGTCTTGCGCCATTTTCATGATACGCGTGAGTACCGAAGTACCAACACGGGTCGTCGCTGACTTATACGCTTCTTGAACCGACTCAAACAAGTGACCAACACCTGTGCCGTGCAGCGCCGAAATAAAGTGAATACGAGCAAAATCAACAAAACCTAAACGACGATCGAGCTCTTTCTTCACGCGATCTTTGACTTCGGTGTCGAGACCATCCCATTTGTTGACCGCAATAACGATAGAGCGGCCCGCATTCAAGGCAAAGCCCAATAGGCTCAAATCTTGGTCTGAGATGTTTTCACGCGCATCAATGATCAGCAAAACCACGTTGGCGTCTTCAACCGCTTTCAGGGTCTTAACCACAGAGAATTTCTCTACGGTTTCGTTGATGTTTTTACGGCGACGAACACCCGCGGTATCAATCAGTACGTATTCACGCTCATCGCGTTGCATCGGGATGTAGATAGAATCACGGGTTGTGCCTGGCATATCGTAAACAACCACACGCTCTTCACCCAAGATCCGGTTGGTTAGGGTTGATTTACCCACGTTTGGACGACCGATGATCGCCAGTTTAATTGGCTGATCTTGTAGACGCTGGAACTCTGCTTCTGCTTCTTCTTCGCTGTAATCGAGTTGCTCTTCTTCTTCATCAACGAAGTCGGTGAGATCTTCAATACCCGATTCGGCTTTTAGCTTCTCTGCAAATGGGTTCAACGCAAGGTCAATCAGTGCCGTTACGCCGCGACCGTGCGCCGCCGCGATTTGGTACATGTCGTCTACACCAAGCTGCCAAAAATCAGCACTTGCCGCGTCGGCATCAATACCATCAACTTTGTTTACCACCAGCATTGCTGGCTTTTCGAGTTTACGCAGGTGTTTCGCAATCGCGATGTCCGATGGCGTCAAGCCAGCACGGCCGTCTACCATGAACAGCACTACGTCGGCTTCATCAATGGCGGCTAGCGACTGCTCTGCCATTTTGGTTTCAACGCCCTCTTCTGTGCCATCAATACCGCCAGTATCAATCACAATAAACTCGTGCTCGCCCAGTTGAGCTTGGCCGTATTTACGGTCTCGTGTTAGGCCAGGAAAATCGGCAACCAGTGCGTCACGCGTGCGAGTCAGACGGTTAAACAGCGTCGACTTACCAACGTTAGGGCGCCCAACCAGAGCAACAACAGGGATCATATTTACCTCTACAATTTCATTTCTTCTATGTAGTTATAGGTAAATAGCATTCAATTTACCTATAACCACACGGGTTAATTAACAATAAAACGGCTCTTGACTGATACCAGCCAAGAGCCGAATGTGAATTATATCACGTTATTTATTGGATCTGGAGTTTCTTTACTGCGCCCGAGCGAGTCACAATTAAGTAGCCTTCATCCAATGTGATTGGTCCAACCGCAAAGCCGCTACTATCAACCATCTGCTGAGCAACAAACTCACCACTTTCGGTATCTAACCAATGTAGGTAGCCTTCGCTATCGCCCACCACCAACTTACCGTCAACCAGTGATGGCGCGGTTAACTGGCGATACTCAAGTTGATCGTTGCTCCAAATCTCGGTGCCGCTACGCGCATCGACGGCCACTAAGTGGTCTTTGTCGGTCACCAAATAGATTTGGTCGCCATCGGTTGCCATATCGGTTGCCGAAGAGTAAGTACGCTTCCACGTTGGCGCACCAGATCGAAGGTCAATCGCCACCAATTGGCCGTTAATACCAACGGTATATAACATGCCACCAATCAGAATTGGCGACGCGTCCGAGTCCACCAAGCGGTCGATTTCCGTTGACCCTTTTGGCGTGCCTACTGGCTGTTGCCAAATCAGTTGCCCACGTTCAACAATCGCCGCAGCTAAACGGCCATTAGCGGTTCCCCAAAAGACACCACCAGAAATGGCTACAGGGGTGCTGTCACCACGCAAGGTTAGGCTCGGCACTTCGGTGCTAATGGTCCACTTTTCTTCACCTTCAGCTTGATCAAGAGCGATCAAAGCGCCGCGCGAAGTATGCACCATCACCAGGTTGGCTTCGGTCACTGGCGCC
>Ga0070724_10000336_pt1 | contig 36424 bp, 35 predicted proteins | sample tdDd001_FD_67278 | JGI IMG/M metagenome (GOLD analysis project Ga0070724, IMG submission 67278) | Marine sediment microbial communities from the Atlantic coast under amendment with organic carbon and nitrate - tdDd00.1 | ecosystem: Environmental > Aquatic > Marine > Coastal > Sediment | place... | reverse complement strand
TGTAGCAGCAACGGTGAAGCAAGTGATCGCGCGTAAAAATGGCGGCAATGTTCAAGATAACGAACTGGTTCAAGCGACCGATATGTTATTAAGGCAGAAAACCATGCGCCAGTTTCTCCTTGGCCTGCAAGGGTTTTTAGGCATCATTGGCTTAGTGACCCTCGGTGTTGCCGGGATTGGCATTGCCAACGTAATGTACGCTACCGTGAAACGAGCCACTCGTGATATCGGCGTGCGAATGGCAGTGGGGGCGACGCCAACCACGATTAAGCTCCATTACTTACTGCAGTCTTTATTAACTATGGCGATGGGAGGCGGCATTGGTTTGTTGCTCTCTTTTGCATTGGTTGAAGGAATAGGGGCGATATCCTTTGAAGGCAACATGCTTTATGACTCATTAGGCCAACCTGTATTGGAATTATCTTTTCCTATCTTGTTACTGGTGGCGGCAGTGCTGGCGATGGTTGGTGTTGTTTCCGCTTGGTTTCCTGCCCGCCGCGCCGCGAGCATTACGCCCCTTGAAGCGTTACAAAGTGAATGATCGACGTACTTTTTTTAGAGAACCGATATGATAGATAAACAACTGGTCGAGTTGACCAATATTAGTAAGCATTATCAAAGTGGTGAAGAGCAAATTAAGGCGCTGGATGACGTTTCATTGACCATTCGTAGTGGTGAACATATCGCTATTTTAGGCCCTTCAGGCTCTGGCAAGTCGACCCTAATGAATATGCTAGGTTGCTTGGATACGCCAACGTCTGGCCAATATATCCTCGCCGAGCAAGATGTTTCCAAATTATCTAGCCATCAACTGGCGGGTATCCGAAACCAGAGAATTGGCTTTGTATTCCAAAGTTTTAACTTACTTGATTACGCCAGCGCGCTAGATAATGTCGCTTTGCCTCTCGTTTATCGAGGAACAAATGCGAAAGAGAGGCGTAGAAAAGCCAGTGAACTGCTGCATCGAGTTGGGCTAGGTGACAGGCTTAATCACAAACCAAACCAGCTCTCTGGTGGCCAAAAACAACGAGTGGCGATCGCCAGGGCGTTAGTTAACGATCCGCAAATTATCTTAGCGGATGAACCAACCGGGGCACTAGATTCGAAATCCGGCGCCGAAATCGAACGTTTATTTAAAGAACTTAACCAAGAAGGCAGAACCATAATTGTGGTCACCCATGACAACTTGCTGGCCGGGAGAACGAAGCGAGTAGTGACGATTAAGGATGGTAATATTGTGTCTGATGTGGCGCTTAATGATTAGCCCGGCAACATAGGTTGACTATTGGATGTCTGGTAATGATCAAATGGCAGTTTTCATTTTTGGAATCTGCCATTTTTTATGTGTAGAAATTGGTAATGGGAAAGCGCCGCGGCGCACTAGACAAATCTGTGTGATTTGAATCAAACTTAGTTGGAAAACAATCGTGAACTGCGTGTTTTAAGTGTATGTTTTAGTAAGTATTTTATTTTCTAATTCCATTTAAGTTAATCGTGAGCATTTGCTTGTTAACTCTATGATTTAAATGAAAATAGATATTGCTCGTTTCTCGTGGAGAATCTCGAACTATGACCATCCAAATTAAAGCGCTGCGTAAAACCTACAATCAAGAGACCGACTTTCCGGTTCATGCGGTTAAAGACCTTGATTTATCGATTGAACAAGGTGAGTTCGTCGCAGTCATGGGGCCGTCTGGCTCTGGTAAAACGACCTTATTGAACATGCTAGGCGGCATTGATAAGCCGACGTCTGGGGAAGTGTTTATCGATGATTGCAATATATGCACCTTATCAGAAAAGCAGTTAATTGGTTTTCGCCGTGACCACATTGGCTTTATTTTCCAAGACTACAGTTTGCTTCCGGTACTGACCGCGTTAGAAAATGTCGAGTTCGTGATGCAGTTGCAAGGCCACAGTGAAAGTGAATGTCGCTTGCGCGCCGCCAATTTGTTAGAGCAAGTCGGCCTTGCCGACCAGCAAAACAAAGTGCCCGCTAAGCTTTCGGGTGGGCAGCAACAGCGGGTTGCGGTCGCGCGGGCGCTCGCCCCGCAGCCGCGCTTTGTGATGGCAGATGAGCCAACCGCAAATTTGGATGCGCAAAGTACCTCAGAGTTACTGGATATCATGCAGCGTTTGAACGAGCAGGAAGGCACAACATTTATTTTCTCCACTCACGATCCACGTGTGATCACCCGAGCCAAACGAGTCATCGTCTTTGAAGATGGTCAGCTCAAAGAAGATAGGGTACAAACACCGGTTCATGATGCGGACGTAGCATGATGAAATCGACTTGGTTGTTTGGCTTAGCGCTGCTCAATAGTGGATATGCCTTCGCGCAGATCCCAGGTTTAGCGCCCGAGAAGAACTGGGACTTAACGGGCTATGTAAAATACATGGCAACCGGAACCTATCCCGATGAAACCGATAGTGCTCTCGATCATCTCGTCCATCAGCGCTTTAATTTTGAATACCGCTTTACCCCAGATCTACGGGTAAATTTTGGCATGCGTAACCGTGCTATTTGGGGGGATACTGCCAAAATCCCCGGTTACTCCGATGTGATTGGTTACGACCCAGGTTACTTAGATCTCACCACAAACTGGTACGACAGTGATGGAGTGGTTGGCACTACGCAGTTTGATAGAGCCTACGTGCACTGGCAGCACGATGAATGGCAAAGCCGAATCGGTCGGTTTCGGATCAATTGGGCTATGACGACAATCTGGAACCCGAACGATATCTTTAACTCTTATTCGATTTACGATTTTGACTATGAAGAGCGAGGAGGCAGCGATGCCATATCCGTTAATCGTAAGCTTGGCTTTGCCAGTGCGGTAGAATTGGTATATAGCCCAGGCAAAGACAAAGAGCTCGACAGTTACGCAGCGCGATATCTTTTTAATCACACCGGTTGGGATATGCAGGTGATGGCGGGTAAGTCGGCGCTAGACCACGTTATTGGCGCCGGATTCGCGGGAGATCTCTATGGTGCGGGCTTAAGAGGCGAGGTCAGTTGGTTTAATCCCACCAAAGAGACGTGGCATGGTGTAGAGCTAAATCAGAGCACGGTAGCAAGCTTAGAGAGTGATTACAGCTTTGGAGGTGCCCAGAACTGGCTAGGGCGCGTTGCGGTGCTGTATACATCCAAACCAGAACCTCACGACAGTGCGCTTAAGTACCTTAATTTGCCGCTAACGGCAAGAACCCTCAGTTTTACGCAATACACCGCTTATGCTGATATTGGTTTTGATCTTTCGGCTCTTAGCCGAATCACCTTAAGCGGCACATATTATCAAGATGGCTCGATGTTCGTTGGCATTAATGGCAGCTATTCGTTGTCTAATGATGTGCAACTGCTGGCCGTGTTGCAGAGGTTTGATGGTTCATCGGACAGTTTGTTTGGTACCAGTGCCAGTACGCTAGCATTTGGCCAAATTAAATGGAGCTTTTGACAAGCCCATCAACCTGCTTAAGCTAGCTAAGATGAAAACGGGTCGCTCAGGTCGACAGGATCTCTTGAGTGATATTTATATGATTAACAGTGATATGCACTGCGTGGATATGAATCTGAAAAGTTGCGTGTCAGTTCGAAGAAATTAGTTCAACATCATGAAAACTATAAGAAAATGGCAAAATTTCTTCAAAAAATTTACATTGAATATTATCACTGTATTCATAATGTTTTTCAGTGATTAACTCTGGGCGATCGAGCTTATAACGGCGATCATTCTAAATAATCCAGTTTTTATTGATTAAATTGTCAGCCTATTAACGGTTTGATTCATAAGATTAATTGAAAAAAATTGGCCAAAATCATGAGCTTGGCTTACACTTTTGATTATGAAGTCAATTCCAAGATGTTTGACTTATCATACTGCTTTGGCGCTACTGGTAAGTAGCTATGTTTAACACAGCTTTGAGGAAAGTTTTATGGCGCTCACCAAGGCCGATCTGGCTGAGAACCTGTTTGAGAAGCTCGGGTATAGTAAACGGGATGCCAAGGATACGGTTGAAGTCTTTTTTGAAGAAATTCGCAAGGCGCTTGAAAACGGCGAACAGGTAAAACTGTCTGGTTTCGGCAACTTTGACCTTCGCGATAAGAATGAAAGACCAGGTCGAAATCCAAAAACCGGTGAAGACATTCCAATTACCGCACGACGAGTCGTTACATTCCGCCCTGGGCAAAAACTAAAAGCTCGAGTAGAGAATATCGAAGTCGACAAGTAGTAGCCCTGAACATATGAAAAAGACCACGCCTTATGCGTGGTCTTTTTTTATGCTTGTATGGTAACAGGTAACAGGTAACAGGTAACAGGTAACAGGTTACAAGGTACGGTTAGGCCGCTGTGGCTTGGGGGGAGATGTAGGGCTGCCATGCTTGGTGGTATAGCTCGAATGCTTGGCTGCGCAACTTGGCGATTTTGCCTGTTTCGATGTCGTTCAGCGGACGGCCTTGTGCGGTTGCGGTGCGTTCAATGGTTTGAATATTTTCGTAAATGTCATGCTCTGGGCCACTTTTTACGTCAGCAATGGCGCGTAAGTGCAGCTGTACTTCTGCCAGCAGCTTGGTTTTCGGTAGTTCCACCACTAGGTTCAAATCGCGGTAGCCTGATTTTGTTGGCGTTTTAAAGCGATTCTTCACTTTTACGATGTTTGATTCACGAGCAATCGATTCGTAAGCCGACATTAGGCTTTCTACATCGTCGGCAATAATCGTAGCGCGAGCAATATCAGTAATGTTTTTCGTATTGCCGTTAAGTTCTAGGTCAATTTTCTGCTTCGCACGTTGCTCCGACTTAATGCCAGCAAAGTAAGCTTGAGTGTCGGTAATAAGAGCAGTGCTTTTACACAAGGCTTCTAATTCAAATTGAGCCTGATGAGATTTAGAGTAAAGCACGTTAAAGTCGTCGTGCGGTTGGGTTGGGTTGTTATTAAAAGACTCAATGGCGTAAAGACCACTTAGGCTATGCCTAAATGAACGTGAGCTAATTTGGTTTTGTGAGGTGTTAGAGGTTCGGCTTTCCGCCTGGTTGACTAAAGGCAACGGCATCGCAGCTAATGGCGCACGGCTTAATAGCAGTAACATTAGCGCAGTCGTTCTCAAAAATAAGTTCATTCACACTCCTTAAGGACCCAGTCAAATCGGGTATACAAAAAGTTCTACTTTGTCCGTTAGGTGGTGCTAGCGCCGACATTTGCCGCGTTACTTAATATATGGGGACAAGGTAATTAAAAACAAGGGTGATTACGTGATTGAGACCACATATAGCAATAAGTGTTCGTTGAAACCGGTTTTCCTGACAGAAGCTTTACAATGGCTTTAATTTGTTAAGCTTTTTCTTTATTAAGTGGGTTGGATTGGTTATGCTCAACGGGTTCAATTATGAGGAATCGTTACATGCAAGATCAGGAGCTTTGGCACAATAAGTGGGCATCAAATCAGATTGGCTTTCACTTAGAAGAGGTAAACCCACTTTTAACCCAGTATTGGGCGCAGCTTAACCCGACGCGCGAAGACAAAGTATTAGTGCCTTTGTGTGGTAAAAGCGAAGATCTTGTTTGGCTTGCTCAGCGCCATGACCAAGTGCAAGGTGTCGAACTGAGCGATATCGCCGTGCGCGCCTTCTTTGCCGAGCATTTCTACACGCCGTTAGTGACCCCAGTGGATAACCACCATACTTTGTATCAGTTTGATGAGCTTTCGCTTTATGTTGGCGACTTCTTTACTGCGCCGCTTGCGCCAGTCGAGCTTATCTACGACCGAGCCGCACTAATTGCGCTGCCGCAAGGGATCCGCCCAATTTACGTCGAGCGTTTAAAGCAGTTATTGAGTAATGGCGGAAGAATGCTGCTGGTGACCCTAGATTACCCTCAAGATGAAATAACAGGCCCACCATTTAGCGTCCCAGAGCAAGAAGTGCGTGAACTCTTCGCAGGCTTCGAACTTACCAAGCTCTACCGCGACGACGCAGACGAAACGCACCCAAGAATTAAAAAAGGCTTAAGCCGATTTGCCGAAGAAGTGTGGGAGATTAAGGGCTAAGAGCGAAGTGCGAAGTGCTAAAAGCGAAGTGGTAAGAGCTAAGAGCGGTGACGGGTTACAGGTTACGGGGAGAGCCAAAGAGATGATCTTTGGCTCTTTGCTTTTATAGTTTCTAGTAGCGAAGCGATCTCGTTTCTAGATCGTAGACGAGCTTCTGTATTCTCAGGGCGAAGCCCGCCTCTGTATTCGCTCTTTTCTAATAAACCACTTTCACCTTACTCGCGCTTTCAACCGCATCTTCAACGGCGGTTTCAATCGAGTTGCGGCGGGTTAGGGCGACGCCTAATCGGCGGCGGCCGTCGATTTCTGGTTTACCGAATAGACGGATTTGGGTTTGTGGCATGGCGAGGGCGTCTTGTAGGCCTTCGAAACGAATGTTATTTGATGTGCCTTGGCCTAAAACCACCGCAGAGGCTGATGGGCCGTATTGCGCTATGCTGTTAATAGGCATACCAGTGAACGCGCGAACATGCAGGGCGAACTCAGACATCTCTTGCGAGATCAGCGTTACCATGCCGGTATCGTGTGGTCGAGGGGAGACTTCGTTGAAGATCACTTCGGTACCTTTAACAAATAACTCAACTCCGAAAATGCCGTAGCCACCCAGGGCGTTCACCACTTTTTCTGCGGCGTCTTGCGCTTTCATTAGCGCTTCTGGGCTCATGACTTGTGGCTGCCAAGACTCGCGGTAATCGCCGTCTTCTTGGCGGTGGCCGATCGGCGCACAGAAATGAACGCCGTCTACGGCGCGTACGGTAAGCAGGGTGATTTCATAGTCAAAATCGACGAAGCCTTCAACAATCACACGGCCAGCGCCAGCACGGCCGCCATCTTGCGCATAATCCCAAGCTTTGACGACATCGTCAGCTGTTTTGATGACACTCTGGCCTTTACCAGAAGAGCTCATGATTGGCTTAACCACACATGGAATACCGACAAACTCTACGGCTTGTTTAAAGTCTTCTAGGCTGTTGGCAAAGCGGTAACGAGAGGTTGGGATCTCAAGCGTTTCTGCGGCTAAACGGCGGATGCCTTCACGGTTCATGGTAAGCTTAGTGGCGTTAGCGGTCGGGACGACGTTTAAACCTTGAGCTTCTAGTTCTACCAAGGTGTCGGTAGCGATGGCTTCAATTTCTGGTACCACGTAGTCCGGTTGTTCTTTTTCGATGATTTCTGCAAGCGCTTTTCCATCTAACATATCGATCACGTAAGAGCGGTGTGCGACTTGCATAGCAGGTGCGTTTTCGTAGCGGTCTGCTGCGATGACTTCAAGGCCTAAGCGCTGGCATTCTATCGCGACTTCTTTACCAAGCTCGCCAGAGCCAAGAAGAAGGACACGTGATGCATCTTTTGCTAGAGCGGTACCAAAACCTTTCGGAGTAGTTGACATTTTTGAACCCTATATCATCTGTTGAGTTGCTGCGGATCATACTGAAAATCCATCGAGACGCAATCGTTTGCGATCAATTTGATGAATAAATTTTTTGTTTGGCGATTTTTTGAGTTACAGCTGATTTTAAGGCGGCAAAAATAAAAAAGGCTCAAATCAATTGAGCCTTTTAGGGGGAAGTCATTACACCCTTTAAAGGGCGGCGTAATCGACAGGGATATCTGGGTTGATTGCTTCAACGGTGCTTTGCGTGTCGGCAAGGTGGCTCATTTTGCTGTTTAACGTTTCAGCTAGCGCTACCGACTCAATGTCTTCAAATGCTTGCTCTGCAAGGCGTACTTGCACGAGTGCGACTTGAAGTGGTGGTAGGCTTGGGTTAAACGCCGCGTTTTCAGCGTAAGCGCCTTTGAAGATCATGCCGTTTTTAGTGCGAATCGCAACACCACTGTGGTTATTGGTGTACGGTGAATGGCTGCGGTTTAGCGCATCAACGGCGTGTTGTACCATCACGTTGCCATTATCCGTGCTGACCGCGCGGTCTGATTTTGTCATCAAGCCTTCGGTGATACCGAGATCAGCCGGGCCAAATGAGTCTGGTAGGTACTCTTGTAGTGAACGCGCTTCACGCTCCGGCAGTTGGATCATCAGATCTTTGGCTGTGGTTAGCTCGTTCATAAACTGGCGGCAGTGGCCACAAGGGCTAAAGTTTACCGTAACATCGATTAACCCTTCTTCGCCTTTCATCCAAGCGTGGCTGATGGCAGCTTGCTCAGCATGAACGGTTTGACCAAGTTGCACGCCGTTGAGCTCAACATTGGCACCAAAGTAAAGGCGACCAGTTAAGCCGCGAGCAATGGCGCCAACGTAAAAGTCTGAAAGGGGAACGTAAGCGTAAGTTGCCGCAATAGGCAACAGCGCAACGCGTAGGGCTTTGTCTTCCAGACCTGAAGCTGCAAGTAACGATTCGTACTGCTCTTTAGATATGGTGGCGTCGTAGTTTTCGTCGGAAACAATATCGGTTAGCAGAGTGGCAATCGTTTCTGGCATCTCTTTGAGAGCTTGCTCAAGTCTTTTGTTCATCGGTAATCCTTATTATTGTGTTACGGACTATTTTAGGTCAACACAGACCAATAACAGTGATCAATATCACAATTTATAATGTAACGAATTATTGTGTTGCATTGTAGGGGTGAGCTCACACATGTAATTGATTACATCAATGATTAGTGCGATCTACATCAAATTATTTCGTTACGCATTTAACCAAACGACAAGAGCAAACACCGCTGGCGCCAAAATTGAGGTGATAACACCACAGATCACCAGTGCCAAAGAGCTAAACGCGGCATCGCGAGGATCTTTTTCGATACAGGTCGCAGTGCCAAGTGCGTGTGACACCGTGCCCATAGTTAACCCTTTAGCAATAGGGTGCTTAATGCCAATCAAATTATAAATAGGGTAGGCAAAAATCGCCCCAAAAACGCCAACAATCAGCACCAGAATAGCAGCAATAGCGGGCTCTCCACCTAGATGGCTCGAGACCTCCATCGCGATAGGGGTGGTAACCGACTTACCCAGCAAACTAGCAATTAAGCCAAGGTCGGTGCCTAGCGAATAGGCAATGATGGCCGAGGTACACATCGACATTAAGCTTCCCACCCCGCAGGCCAGTAAAATGATCCGCCAGCGGGCACGAATTTCAGGTAGCTGCTCATAAAGTGGGTAAGCCAGTGCGACAACCGCAGGTTGCAGCAGGTAGCTGAGGCTGTCGGTTTGCGCGTAATAAGTCGTAAAGTCGATATTAAGCGCCACAAGAATCGAGATAATGATCGCGACACTAATAACCAAAGGGTTGGCAATTGGGCTATTGAGTTTTTGGCTAACAAAGCGAGCAAAAAAGAAAATCGCGATGGTAATAACTAACCACATACTATTTCTCCTCGCCTAATAGTCGTTCTAACACGTAACCAAGAATAACCAAAACGATGGCCGTTCCGCCGACCGCGCTGGCTAAAATAGGCAGGGCGTTATCGACCAGCATTTGATAGTGATCCATCAGCCCAACGCTAATCGGAACAAACAGCAAAATCATATAGCGAATGAAAAGCTGAGAGGTAGGTTTTACCCACTCTACCGGAACAATGCCAATAACAAGCAAACTGAATAAGATCAGCATGCCAATGATGCTACCAGGGATGGATATTTCTAAAGCGGATTGAATTGCGAGGCCTGCAAGTAAGCAGGCCATAATGACAGCAAAGGAAACCACATAGCCAAGAAGGCTTCTAAACATAGGTGTACCTTAAGAAACGAGTTTTTCTACATAACGATAAATGGATTTTAAAATAGCCAGTTTGTTTTCGTCACTTTCATGTTCGTGAACTAAGTTTTCCAGATTCAACATATAATCTGGTAAACGGCTTTCAAAGTAGTCGCGGCAATGCAGCGCCCACTGCTGTTGCTCACTCTCATCGAGTGTCCACGGGAAGTGGCGAGCACGGTATTTAAACAGCAAAGGCTGAATTCGAGCGTCTTTAAAGCTGATATCAAGCGAACCGAGATCTTCAGGTTTTGCGCTGCGGATAATGTCCATCGCCGCTTTATCGGCAGGCGAGAAGAACCCATTGTAAAGTTGGGTATCAACGTCTGGGTTTACCTCGTAATCTGGCTCATTGCCATACAGGCCGATAAGCTTTTCACGGATCTCTGGATGCTGCTTAATAAGCGCCAAATTCTTAAGACACTGCTCGCGGTCGATGCCGATTTTCTCGGCGTTGTCGGCGGTGAGTGTTTTCGCTGGCGCTAAAATAGGGCACTTATTTAAATGCACCAACTTAACCGGAATAGGCAGCTCGCCTTCTTCCAGTTCGTCTCGTTTGGTGTACATGCGCTTGCGAATAGCATCGACATCTAGATCGATCAACGGCTGAGGATCTTGCGCAAGGTTGACCATCGCCACCGCATTTTTGTTAGTAGGATGCCAAGCCACAGGTACCATCCAACTGGTGTAGGCACGCTCGGCGCCAAGCATGCCAGAGACGTGCACTAGCGGGGTCATGTTGACAATATCAACTAAGTCATTGAGTTTGCGTTTATGACGCATGCTAAGTAAGTAGTCAAAAAGCTTAGGCTGAGCCTGCTTTACTTTCTTAGCAAGCTCGATAGTAGCGATAACATCGGCCATCGCATCGTGAGCATTGGCGTGTTCAATGCCGTTAGCAACCGACAAGTTTTCGAGCTTAAAGCTCGGAAAACCATCTTCACGCTCTGGCCACTCAACCCCTTCCGGGCGCAGCGCATAACAGGTGCGCATTACATCCAGCAGATCCCAACGCGAGTTGCCGTTCTGCCAGCTCCACGCATACGGGTCAAAAAAGTTACGGTACAAGGTATAACGCGTCACCTCATCATCAAAGCGAATGCTGTTATAACCAAGGCTAGTGGTATTAGGTTTTGCCAGTTCATCATGAATTAGCTTAATAAACTCTGGCTCTGGCAACCCTTTATTCACCGCCGTTTGCGGCATAATCCCAGTAATAACCGCCGCTTCAGGCGCAGGCAAGTAATCACTTGGCGGCTGGCAGTAAATCACCAACGGCTCACCAATAATGTTGAAATCCATATCGGTTCGCACCCCAGCAAACTGACACGGCCGGTCTTTTGCAGGGCTTACTCCCCAAGTTTCATAATCAAAGAAGAACAGAGTAGGTTGGTTGTCTTGTGACATCAATGGATTCCAAGGTATTGGTTCGCTTTGCAGGTATTAGACCACTCAAGGGCGCGTATATCAATTAAGTGTTTGGGGAATATGTGGATTGTTTTATTTGGATTGACATAACGTTGGCGATAGCTAACGAAATATTGATTTGGAGCCAGCAAACCGAGTAAGACACAACTGCGTGCGTTGGACTTGATAGAACAGGGAAAAAATGTGACAACGCAACAAATCGCCGAACGATGCGAGTTGTCACGTCGCATGTTAAATGGGTTATATAAACTGTGTATTATTTCGTATTAAAGGCAAGTGGCTGAGGTTTATTTATAAAATCTTAGAGTGACTTATCACTATGAGCATCGTGATGCACTTGCTTTTTGATTATACTGGATGCACTTTTTGCTCGTGTTAGGACAGCTGACAATGGCAACAATTAATTCTTCTCTCAATCTAAAGCCTCAAGATTTCTACTTCATATACAACACTCTTCGATCGGTGTTTACTACTAATGATTTTGTCAGAGCGGTTCATGAAATTCATAAGATAGAAGTGACGGCCAAGCAGGCCAATGACTATTTGAGTCGCCTAGGTTTTGTCCCGTTCGGTGATAAGAGGGATCAGTACAACAAGGCTGCAATTCTAGAACGAAACTCAGAGCGTTGTTTTTTAAGAAGAAAGTCAAAGTTTGCCAAACCATCGTAGGTACTTCTGGCGCCTTAGATTGCTCAAATACTGCCACGCCTCGTGAAATAAAAATTAAATGGGTCATATGGTTACTACCATAGTGATTTTGGTGTGATGTATATCACAATATTAATGGACGCATAATTTTGTTACATCTTTTATTGTGATCACTATCAATAGTGGTGTAAATTTTCTGGTAATGATGATGTAGGGTTTGGATTTTTGTTGTTAAACTCTTCCCTAATAAAACCATTTCTAATGAAACTGTTTGCCGAGGTTGTAACTAAATATGGTAGTTGAGTATTTAGAGAAGCACGGTCGCGATAGCTTGGTTGGTGTCCTTTGTCACCAAATTGCGACGATTTCTAAACAAAAAAATGAAGCCATACTCAAAGATGCTGCAATGGGTATTAATACCGAGCAGGCATGGATTCTGATTAAAGCATACGAGAATCTTGATGAGGGTGGGGTGCATCAGTCGGAGTTGGTTACAGAAGAAAACCTGATTGGAGCCAAGAGCCAGGTCTCTCGATTAACTCATGATTTGGTAGAAAAAGGTTACTTAGTTCGACACGCGGATGTGAACGACAGGCGTCAGACCTATTTACAAATCACTGAGGAAGGTAAAGAGGTTTACCATAAAATACAAGACATTATACTGACCAGAAAGTCAGCCTACTTACATACTTTGACGATAGAGGAGTATAACCTATTGCTAAAGCTATTGGGCAAGGCTCTGGTTGGGGTGAAAAATTATTGATTCAGATACATGAGCCAGATTTCAATCAGATCAAATCTGGCTCGGCTATCTTTCGCAACTTTTACGCTTTTCTTATCTTACACTCTAACTGCTCATCTATTTGTCATTTACAGCTCATCTTTCGAACTGGTGTGACCTCTCGATCTTCTTTCAGAATATCAATAGTTTATATTTTATGCGCCGAATGATTTGCGCAACAAATGATTTTGAATGTTGATCTAAGTCACAGTCATGTATAGTATTGCAGCACAAAACGTCCCTAGTGGAACGGTTTGTAAGGAAACGATTTTTCGAGAATGCATTGCTTAAAACGTATTAACTCAACTAATCGATTTCTTCGCTTGCATCGTTGGCCTAGGAGAAAACGAATTGCCTTTAGAATGAAAGGCAACGTTATGACGCGTGTGAAGGTTGCTTTTGTTTACATTGTCCAATAGTGACCTTCAATAATTATAAGTTGAGCCAACATATCTCACCGCAACTATCAGGTGATGCTTATGTGACCAATCAACGAGCGCACATAATAAAATTAAATTATACGCCTATTTAGGCGACGGGGAGAGTTATGCGCTATTCCGTATCGATTAGAAATCACTTCTATGAAGTGGTCGATACACTAGATGGTAGTAAGCTGAAGTTAAGTTTTTATTTACAACCGATAAGTCACCCTAGAACAAGGAAAAACTACGCTTTTGAATTTCTCACGAGATTCGAAAGTCAAGGGGTGGAGATTGAAAGGTTTTTTAAAAATACAACCACCGACTTTATAAAAACAATAATAAAACTTCAGGTTAACGAGATAAATAAAATCTCCATGCCGAGTTCAACGCTATTCACTGTTAATTGCTGTGCGTCGACATTAGCCGATAATGAATTTGTTCGCTTGATATCATCGAAGTTAATTAGGCCAATCGCAATAGAGTTGACCTCAATGCCAGAAACAGACTCAGAATGGAAACGAGCGCTACAATCGATCATCGAACTGAAAAAACATGGTCACCAAATATGGTTGGATGATTATTTGTCTGAAGATATACCACAAACCGCTCTGGGGTTTGTAGACTGGGACCTAGTTAAGATCGACAAAGAACTCATTCATCAACATATTGATAATCCTGACTATATGAGAGATGTGGTGTCTGAGGTATCTGATTTTGGTCGCAGAAAAATTGTTTTTGAAGGAGTAGAAACGGAGTATCAACATAAGGCGCTGCTTAAGTACAAAGGATTGCATCAAGGATATTTTTACGGTCGACCTATGGAATCGGGAAACTTACTGCGTGTAAGTGTTTAAACGACTACTAATTAATAATAATATACTGGGGAATAATTATGTACAAAGAAGTTGCTGGACTACTTGATAATATCGGTTATGAATTTGACAAACACAAGCTTGAGATGTGTCTAATTAGGTCAGAGAAAAAGAAACTAATAAGAACGCTTATACTTCACAGCAAAAATATCGATTTCGATCTTTGGACAAACAAAAATAAAGCGGTAGTAGCGGCAATTGCAGCCATGCCAGATATTACTATCGAAGCAGCCAAAGAAAAACTGGATGTGGCGGTTAATTGTAATCGCGAAGCAAGTAGCCGAGAAGATGTTTTTATGGCTGCTATTCGCTATACCGAGGAATTCAATATGGTTCTTGAATTAATTGGAGATGCTCCTTTACGTAGGTTTTTGGGCTAAATTTTGATGATTAATAATAAGCTTGTACTTGAAGCCATCCGTTGCGGCAAGTTGTTAGAGTTAGATGTCACTAATCCCGATCATCTTGCTTGTATGTGTGCGGCAATAATGTGTAAGGACGTCCACATAAACAATATCGGAACCTTGCTGGGAATCGCGTATCGTAGCCAAACGCCAGTGTTCATTGAAGCATTGGCAACAACCACAGAGTTCATCAGCGTTAGAGACTTGATCGTTAAGTTGTCAAACAAAGACATGAACAAGCCCAACTATTAACCAATAACGAACCGCGCTTACTTTAGCGCGGTTTGTATCGTTAGTTATACAGAGTGACATGCCGTACCTTTTTCACCATGAACCTATTCGAGTAGCTGAGTTCCAATCGCATAGCAGTTGTGCCGCTCAAACTCTCATGCGACAATTGCGTGATAGTGATTTTTGATTGGAAAGAAAATGGCAAAGTTAACCCTACAAGAACAGATGCTTAAAGCAGGTCTGGTAAACGAAAAAAAGCTAAAGAAAGCGAAGAAAGGCGCGAAGAAATCTCGCGTACAAAAGCGTGAAGCGCAAGAAGCGGCAGAAGCGAATAAAGCGGCTCAGCTAGAACGCGATAAAGCGCTGAATCAACAGCGTAAAGATGAGCAGCTAGCAAAAGAATTTAAAGCGCAAGTTAAGCAATTGGTTCAAATGAACAAACTTGAGCTAAAAGAAGGTGAAATCAAGTACAACTTCACCGATGGCACTTTAGTAAAAACACTTTATGTTGAACAACTTATCCGTGATCAACTGGTAAAAGGTATTCTATCTATTGCTCGCTACGAAGAGGGTTATGCCGTTATCCCTGGCGTGGTGGCAAAGAAGATCATCCAGCGTGATGAAGACACTGTTATCGAGAATAAGTCTGCCGAAGAAGAGATCCCAGCTGAAGACGATCCGTATGCAGATTTCGTCGTACCTGACGACCTAATGTGGTAACGCGAACCGCTTAACTAAAAAAGCCGACAGTGATGTCGGCTTTTTTCGTATAGAGTGACGCTTAAACTTCGTGATCTAGAATTTGCTGCTCACAGAACTCAAATTGCGCTAGGTTAAGGTCGGTAATGCGTACATACTGGTCACCATAGGTATCTGTGTATAGATAGATACCTTTGTATTCGCCATTTTCACTGACAACGGACACTGCCCAATGGTAGGTCTCACCGTTGAACTCGGCAATTTCCTCATCAGTTAGGCTATAGGCGTCATTGAGCCATACCTCTAAATCATTATTAGTAATTGAATACTGATTATTGTAGCCGATACCTTCTATCTCAGTGGTGGTCCACGCAGGGCAAGGGCTATCGTAGGCAACACACGGCATTAGCGGGTCGGACTCAACCCGTTTTTTATTGTAGTTATCTAAAATATGCTTCGGTGCAGGTTTTAACGAGGCGAGTACTTCTGGGTCGGTTACATTTTCTGGCGCATCTATTGCCTCACAATACGCGACGCATAACCCATATAATCCTTTGGTAGCATTTATTGTTACGTCACACACATCTTCTACAGCAGGTGTGACTCCATCTGGTGTCCCTTGCGCTGAAACGTTAACAGATAACGCTGCAAACCCCAGCAACAATGTGGCGGTTAATGACCGAATAAAAGTAAGCATAACGAATCCCTCAAGCTAAAAAATAGACCTTTACTAATAATCAATTTAAGCTTAGTTGATAACTTTGTCAGTAGTTAATGAGATTTAGTTATTAGCTTATGAGAAATAGGCTAAATGATTATAAATCGAACAAACAATCATTTATTGGGCTTATACGGACATTTGCGCGCCTATCGTGACTAGCTCAACCCCGTGAGCGGGTAATTGCATGGTAATAATAAGCTCTCCACCGGGGTGAGTAAGGAGCTCAATGGTTCGTTTGGGGTGGGCAAGGCGTTTGAGTTCAGATACATCTTCATCGTTCAATGGTTCGGGCATGGCCATTTTCTGCCACTCATCATAGGCCGAGCCGTGTTGCTGGCTTAGTTGATAGCGTGATAGTCGATAAGTGCCTTTGGCTAGCGTTAGCTTAAATCGATAGGTTTTCACCCCAACCGGATTAAACGCGGAGTATGGGTCAATAAGGTCAACGGCAGAAACATCGCCATTAGCATAGAGCTCATCAAAATGAACATAATGCACCGCGAGGATCTGGATGTCGTTTGCGCGCTTGGTGATGATGGAATGGTCGTTGCGCAGTAGCAGCTCATCGCCCAGTTTATTGAGTAAACCAATCGCGTGATAGCTTGGCTTTTTGATGCCTTGAAAGGTCTGCATGCCAAAACCGCCATGAAATGTGCTGGGGGCGGGGCCGCGCTCATCAAATAGGTCGCTGTACGTCCAAATCCCTAATGACTCAACTTTATCAAACAGCGCGATGGCGTTAAAAACGATAAAGCTACCAAGATAGGCGGTATCAAGCACTTTATTCCCCCAGCAGGCTGAAATATTCCATTCCGTCACGTGGTGCTCAGAGATACCGAGCGGGGCGAGTTGAGATTTGGCTAATTCGACCAATTGCTCAGTGCCGTTGCTGGCTAAGGTTTTACGGCTAACGGAGTTACTCGATTCGAGATCGGTCAGCGGCCCATAGCGCTCAGGGTAAATGTGATAAGAAAAGAAATCGGGTTCTAAGTTTTGCTCAAGGCAAAAGGCGACAAAACGCTTTAACCAATCCGACTGAGAAAAGGCCATGTGGCTTGCAGAAGGGCCGCCGAGGCGAATGCTGTTATCCACAGTGCGCACCGCCCGGTACGTTGCCAGATAAAACTGATGATAGTCGTCTTGGCTGGCATCCCAAAAAATGCCTTCCAAGTCGGGCTCGTTCCACGCTTCAAAATACCAAGTCTGCACTTCTTTAATGCCGTAACGGTCAATGAGGTGGTGAAAAAAGGCCTCCACGAGGTGAGTCCAGTCGTGGATGTGGGTGGGAAGCGTGACGTTACCCCGCCAGCGGGCAACCGTTTTGCTACCACTGGCCAATATGTCTGGGGTGTAGCCCAAACAAACGAAAGGCTTGAGCCGAATAGAGAGTAAAAAATCGAATAGGGCATCTATCTGTTGCCAGTTGTATTGCCTTGGTGCGTAAACCACCTGCATTTGTTCGGTGAAGATGCCTTGGAATCGCACGTATTCGAAGCCGAGATCGCGCTGCATTTCAATAAGCTGTTGCTGATTTTGCTGCTTCAGCCCTTCATAAGCGCAGCCAAATGTCGCCAGCTTTCTCCAGGTCGGCAATATCTTGCTTATGGCGCTATTGAGGACAACCTCGGTGCAATCAAGAGTCGAGTCAGGAACCGAGGGAGAGAGCGACGGTTTGCTGTCTTGCACTAAGTAACGAAACAGCGGCTTGTAGACTTCATTGTTACTGACCGACATGTAACTGGGCTGGCGCGTTGATTGTTGGTCAACTTTTGCTGAGCGCTGTTTTCTGAGTTCGCTTGGCGTTAGGCGATACTTCTGCTTAAATTTTTTGTAAAACAGCTTAGGGTCATTGAAGCCGCAGTCGAAGGCAATATCCGAGATTTTGTCGCCACTGTTAATGATTTGGTTGGCGCTCTGGTGAAGTCGATAGTCAAATAAGTATTCCTGAAAAGAAATCCCCATTCGCTCTTTGAAAAAGCGTGATAGGTGATAAACCGTGACACACTCCGTTTCTGCGATGTCTTGCAGTTGGATTTTGTCGGCGTAGTGTTGGCTAATATAGTCGACAATTCGGGTGAGTCGTTGTAACTCCCGCTCTTGAATGTGATGTCTCGATTCTTGCAACACCTGGTGGGGGAAAGCGGTGACCAAGGTTGAGATCAAAGCCATTAATTCGGTTTCGATAGAAAAGCGAAACCACTGTTGCTTCTTGCTAAACGCCCAAACTATCTTCGCAAGGTGGCGGCGAACAAGGTCGTAATTTGCTGGGTTAGCATGAGATTGTATCGAGCAGCAGTCAAAGGCAACGGTCGCCAGTTCTGGGTAACTGTGGGCGAGTAAGTCTGGTGAAAACTGCACCGCAAGTAGAATGTTGTTTTCACAGGTGGCTTTAATACTGTGCAGCTCGTTGTGATTGATTAAAATAACGTCGTCACTTTTGAGCGAGATTAATTGGTCTTCGCGGCGAATTTCAACGCTGCCTTTTAAGACCATGATCAGCTCGATCTCTTGGTGCCAATGTGCGGTGACATCCAAAACAGAATGAACGAAGATTTTTGCACTTAATCCATCTTCTAAATGCACCAGTTCGTGACGATATTGCATATCTTTTGCCTTTACTACTTAAGCCAATACTAAACCGAGAACTAGCCTGCCGCGTGGCAGGCTAAAAGAGCGTTTACTGAGCGCGGATGACGGCTAACTCCTGTTGCATTTTATCGCCAACGGCTTTGTTGATTGGGTACAGCGACAAGACGGCTGCATTTGCCATAAATCCAATCGCGGGCAACAAACTCATCATGACCACAATACCATGCAACGTTTCCTCTGTTTGCTCAGCACCGGCTTGATAGCCAAAAGTGGTTAAAATTGTGCCGGTGATCACGCCACTAATGCCCATACCGAACTTATGAGAGAAGGTGACCGAACTGGTGGTTAACCCAATAACGCGCTTGCCCTGTTTCCATTCACAATAGTCAGCGGCGTCTGCCACCATCGACCACATAATTGGCACGCTGATCCCCTGAGCGACCATCACCAAGAAGAACAAACCGTAAATGAGGTAGTGGTTGTCGCTGCCAATCCAGTAAAAGTTGGCCACCAACAACGCGGCGCAAAACTGGGCGTAGATCATCATCTGTTTTTTGCATAATTTCTTGGCGGTTAGCGCGGTAACAACCACACCAACTAACATACCAATATTACCAGAGATGAAAAAACCAGTCGCAAGATCGGTGTTGCCGATGTTATAGCGGAAGTAATACATGCCAACACCAAACGGCATCATGGTAAAGCTAAAGCAGAGCACCCCAACCACCAGCAAAATCCACCACGCTTTGTTTTGTGCCACAACTTTTAGGTCTTGTTTGATAGAGGCGGGTTGGCCAATCGGTTTTATCCGCTCTTTAGTGAGCAAGAAGGTAAGTATAAAAAGCATGACCGCTAACGAGGCGAAAATGACCATGGCGTATTGAAACCCTTGTTGCTGGTCCCCTTCGCCTAACCAGTTAACCAAAGGAAGCGTCGCGCCGGAAATGATCAACATGGCGAAGAAACCGCAAAACATGCGAAAACTGGCCAATTGGGTGCGGGTTTTGGTGCAAGCGCTCATGATCGTCGGCAGTGAAGAGTAGGGGATGTTCACTACGGTATAGCACATCATGAGTAATATATAGGTGACGTAGGCGTAAATGAGTTTACCGGTTTCGCTCAAGTCTGGGGTGGTAAACGTCGCAACGGCTAAGATGCCGAGTGGCAGTGCGCCAAACAAAATGTAGGGGCGAAACTTGCCAAAGCGCGATTGCGTACGGTCGGCCAATGCGCCCATTAACGGGTCGCTAACGGCGTCAATCATACGGGCGACAAAGAACAAGCTGCCGACCGCCGCCGCAGAGAGCCCGTAAATATCCGTATAAAAGTACATGAGAAAAGTTGTCACGGTAGCAAATATTAGGGTGCTGGCTAAGTCGCCAAATCCATAGCCCAATTTTTCTTTCAGTTTTAGTGTTTCCATAACCATTGCCTATTTGATGTTTTCCTCCATTGTTGTTTTTATCACCAATTTGCAAAAGGCACCTATTTGATGAGTGCTATGGGGGATATTTGTCATTAGAGCAGAAGTGTGAATCTAGTCATAAAAATATCAGTTATAACTTAATTGGTAATTATGTCTTTATTTTTATGGGGTTAGGTTAATCACAAAGAAAAGCCAAACCACAACGATAACTTTATTTATGGGTGAAGTTTAACTGCGCTGGATCACACTTTTTCTTTTTCCACAAAGATCCCCCATACCATTGGCCAAACCTAGCCGAAGTTTGATTTGTCCCGCCTTCATATACTGAGCTCAAGTTGAACAGCACAGTGATGCGATGTTCGCAATAAGAGTTTAATTAAGAGGTGTATATGATGGATCTAACTGCAAAACCGTTTTATCTCAACGAGCAAGATGTAACTTGGGTAAAACAAACACTTAATGCAATGAGCCTGAAACAAAAAGTTGGCCACCTTTTTTGTCCTATCGGTTTGAGTTCGGATGAAAAGGATTTGCAGGCATTATTAGATGAGTTTCAACCCGCTGGCATTATGTTTCGCCCGGGAAAAACAGACGAAGTACAGCAGGTTCATCGTTACTTGCAAGCCAACAGCTCGGTGCCAATGCTGATCGCCGCCAATTTAGAGAGTGGTGGTAATGGCTCGGTGTTAGAAGGCACGGAATTTGGTTGCCAAATGCAAGTTGGCGCGACAGCCGATATCGCCATGGCGACGGATCTTGGCACCGTCGTGGCGAAGGAAGGTCGTGCGGCTGGCTGTAACTGGGCTTTTGCGCCAGTGATTGATTTAGATTACAACTTCCATAACCCGATTACCAATACCCGTACCTACGGCAGTGATCCTGAATTAGTTGGTGCAATGGGCAAAGCCTATGTTGAAGCGGTACAAGCGCAAGGGATGGCCACATCCATCAAACACTTCCCGGGGGACGGGGTCGATTATCGCGATCAACACTTAGTGATGTCGGTGAACACCATGCAGCCGAGCGAATGGGAGCAAACCTTTGGTCAGGTGTACCAACAATCAATTGATGCCGGGGCGTTAACGGTGATGGCCGGCCATATTGCGATGCCAGCGTACTCAAAACTGCTAGACCCAAGTTTAACAGATAAAGAAATCATGCCCGCATCATTAGCGCCAGAGCTACTAAACGGCTTGCTGCGCGATAAACTGGGTTTCAATGGCATGATAGTGAGTGATGCGACCTCAATGGTCGGTTTCACTGTGATGATGAAACGTGAGCAAGCGGTGCCCCTAACCATTGCCGCGGGCTGTGATCTGTTCTTGTTTAACAAAGATCTTAAAGAAGACTTCGGCTTTATGCTCAAAGGCATTGAGTCAGGGTTACTGTCTATGGCGCGAGTTGACGAAGCCATTACCCGTACCTTAGCGACAAAAGCCGCGCTGGGTCTGCATAAACGTGACTTAAACAGCGAACTAGATGCCGCGGTGATCGGTTGTGATGAACACAAGCAGAAAGCCAAAGCGTGCGCCGATAAAGCCATTACCTTAGTCAAAGATAATCAAAAACTGCTACCGCTCAACTTAGAGCAGCATAGCCGAGTGCTGCTGATTGGCATTGGTGATGAGCCAGACATGTTTGGCCATCAAGCCGGAGTCGTGCAAAAATTCCAAACCCAGCTCGAAGCGCAAGGTTTTTCTGTGTCGCTCTATGACACCTCACAGTTCACCATGCGCGATATGATGTTGCCAGTCGCAGATTTTATCGCCGACTACGATGTGGTGATCTATGCTGCTCAACTAAAAACCGCCAGCAACAAAACCACTTTGCGCATTAACTGGGCAAGACCAATGGGTGTCGACGCCCCTTGGTTTAGTGAAGAAATCACAACGTTGTTTATTTCATTTGGTAGCCCATACCACCTGATGGATGTCCCGCGAGTGCAAACCTATATCAACGCCTATACCGGTAACGATGGCACGATAGAAGTGGTGGTCGACAAACTTCTTGGTCGCTCGAAATTTACCGGGGTAAGCCCAGTGGATGCATTCGTCGGTCAGTGGGATACCCGTTTGTAATTGCCTTTCTTTCTAAGTTGTAGCGGAGCATTCCGCTACTTGGAGTAATCATGAAAATAGTCAATCAAACCGTCGAGGCCGTAATATTTGACCTTGATGGCGTATTAGTCGATACCGCTAAGTTTCATTATTTAGCGTGGAAAGAAATCGCGAATAGAATAAATGTAAACTTTAATGAAATAGAAAACGAAAAATTAAAAGGCGTGAGCCGAAGTGAATCGTTAGATATTATTTTGTCACTTAACCAGTTATCGCTGGATGAGAAAAGCAAAACGCGTTTGCTTAAGGATAAAAATGATATCTATCTAAAACTTATTGCCACATTAACCGAGGGCGATGTATTAGAAGGGGTCAACCTATTAATTGAACGATTGAAACAAAATAAGATCAAAATCGCATTAGGCTCTGCGAGCAAAAATGCTGGCGCAATTTTGAAGGCAACCAAAATTGACCACCACTTTGATCAAGTCGTCGACGGGACAATGGTTCAAAACAGCAAACCTGACCCAGAAGTTTTTAAAACCGCGGCAAGGTTACTGGGCGTTGAGCCTAACAAGTGCCTGGTTATTGAAGATGCGAGCTCGGGTGTCGAGGCGGCATTAAGTGCTGGTATGGAAGTTATTGGTGTTGGCTGTAACACTCAATTGGCTCGCGCGAGCGCAGTCGTTGACAGCTTAGCGCAAGTGAAAATTATCGGCGATAAAGCGCAGATATTATCAGCTTAAGTCTTATTCAATAAGTTGTATGACGCAATTCACAGAAACTAATGGATCATAAATACCCCCTATAAATATAGCCAATAACCACCAAGGATTAGGTTGTTATTGGCAATTACAATAATAATTCATCGCAAATAATTGATGAGCAACAATAACTGAATACTAATAAGGAATGGCGCGCGTAAATAACGCGCCAATATTAAGGAAAGGTAACATGAAACTGAATGCCTCTACGCAGTGTATAAAAATCGCATGCCTATCAAGTATATTACTTGCACCTTTGGCCCATGCAGAAAATGGAGAAACCAGCGGCCTATTTGAAGATAGCAAAATGACCCTGTCTACGCGCAATATCGCCATGTATTTAGATGTGGATACCAATGACGACAAAGACCAGTTTGCCTGGGCGCAAGGTGTCGCTATTGATTATCAGTCGGGCTATCTAGCCGATCTGATCGGCTTTGATGCAACGTACGAAGGGGCGATTAAGCTCGACGCCAATGACCACTTCCAAGGACGTAATCTATTACGTGATAACAACGGCGATGCCGAAGGCTTTAATAAAATGAGCCAAATGTATCTCAAAGCCAAGCTTGGCGATGATGAAGCGTATGCGAGAGTTTACCTGGGTTGGAAGCAGCTGCATAAATTGGGCGCCATTACGATTTCGCGTAGCCGAGCGGTAACGAGCTCTTACCAAAGCATCAGCGGCGAAGCCGGATACCAAGGCTTGCGACTTCGTGGCGCTTATACCGATAGGTTTTCTGATAGAGATACCCCGCTAAAAGAACGTTTTGCCACCCTCGGCGGCGAAAAAATTGATGACATTATTACTGGGGATGTGACCTATCAATGGGGCAAGAAAAATAGTGTTTTAGTGTTCAGTGGCCAAAGCCGCGATTACTTACGCCGCAGTGGTTTGGAGTTTAAGTGGAACACCGCCGTTAATGAGAACGAGAAAATCAAACTCTCCGGCTATTACTATTTAAACCAAGGGCTAGATAAGTGGGAAGGCATTCCTTTTGATGACAGCGCCAGCCATTACAACCTCAACTTAGACTACCTATTTGGCGGTTGGACGCTCGGGGGCAGCTACGCCTATACCGATGCCAAGCGCAGTAATGGCCTTGGGATCTTCTACTGGGATCTTGGCAAAAACACCGATGGTAATTTTAACAGCCGCGCGGATGGCACTGGCATTGATTTTAATAAAGACGGCGAGCAAATGGTCGCGTTTCAAGCCATGTACAACATGGGCAAATCTGGCGTACCGGGTTTGATGATTGGTGCGCGGGCGACTTACGGCTTTGGCATGCAATATCAAGGGCTCGACCTTGATGAAGCCTCGTTAGATATGCTGGCGATGTATCGCTTTCAAGCGCCAGCGCTGAAAGGCCTGAGCATGATGCTTGGCGTCGGTCCTGGTTACTCCTACGCGATGGATGGTGGCATGAACCCGGTTATTGAAAACGGAGACTGGAAAAAAGCGCCGACCATAGGTGCCACCTTTATGCTCGACTACAAATTTAACCTGCTTTAATTAAGCACAAAACAAGGATAATTCAATGAAATACTCAACGATTGCAATGATGTTAAGTGCAGTGGCGGCAGCCCCAATGGTGGTTAACGCAAGTGAAAGCGCAGACCCACTGCGAATTTTGGTGGTGAGCGACGATGGCTGTCGAAGTGAAGGGAGCCAAGCGCTGTTCAACGCGCTAACCAAAGAGGGCTACGATGTGTGGCTTTCTGGCCCATCAAATAACCAAAGTGGTATGGGCACCGCGGTCACGTTTAAAGTGGGTAAAGAGCTCAGTTTTGAACAGATTGGCGAAAAAGCTTACTGCTTTGATGGGACGCCGGTCGACTCGGTTTTGTTTGGCTTAACCGGTTTGATGGCAGAGCAAAAGCCCGATCTGGTGATCTCTGGTGTTAACGACGGGCCAAACGTGGGGGTTAATCAATTTAACTCTGGTACGGTATCCGCTGCGGCGCGCGCGGTCAGGCATGGCATTCCGGCCCTCGCTGTGAGCATGGGCTTTCGCTTAGAAGAAGTGAAACAAGGCTTTCCTAGCTCGATTGAGTATATTCCTGCAGGGGTTGCGCATACGGTGGAGGTGGTGAACAAGCTCAACCGTAAAAAAGTTGCCGGTGAATCACTGCTACCAAAAGGGACTGGGCTGAGCATTAACTACCCACCTTATCCGAAAGCCGAAATTCAAGGCATTGAATACATCGCCAATGAAGAGCAACCGGACTACAACTATTTCTTTAAGATTGTAGGCAAAGATAAAACCGTCCAACAGCTTAACCTTGAACCGTTTCAAGCGGCGAGCAACCAAGATATCGTCACCGATACCACCCAGTTAATGCGTAAGCGCATCACCTATACCGTGTTTCAGTCTCACTGGAATGCGCCAGAGTGGGTCGAGAGTTACCAAACCTTGTTGAAGTAACCGCTTTGCTTATAACCAAAAAAGCTTATAACCAAAAAACGACGCCATATTGGCGTCGTTTTCATTTAGTTAAGCAAAATGTTTAAGCCTGTGAGACGGGCTCACCAGTTTTGGGTTGCTTATTTTTTAGCAAGCGACTGGTAATGGTACCGGCTGTCATCGCCCCTGATACATTTAGCGCGGTGCGGGCCATATCGATTAAGGGTTCGATAGAAATAAGCAGTGCTGCAATCGTCACCGGTAATCCCATGGCAGGCAGTACGATAAGCGCTGCAAACGTTGCGCCGCCACCGACACCCGCAATACCAAACGAACTAATGGTGATAATAGCGATAAGCGAGACAATGAAGTTAATGTCCATCGGGTTAATACCAACACTTGGTGCCACCATGACCGCAAGCATCGCAGGGTAAATACCCGCACAGCCGTTTTGACCAATGGTTGCGCCAAACGACGCCGATAGGTTAGCAATCGCTGGTGGCACGTTGAGTTTGGTGATTTGCGCTTCCACATTCAGTGGGATCGTTGCCGCTGAACTACGGGATGTGAACGCAAACGTCAGTACAGGCCAAATCTTCTTGAAGTACTCTTTCGGGCTAACGCCAACAAAAGAAACCAACACGCCGTGCACCACAAACATTAGAATAATGGCAACGTAAGAGGCAACAATAAAGCCAAGCAAGTTAAGAATGTCTGACGCGCTCGAGGTCGCCACCACTTTCGCCATTAAAGCGGCAATACCGTATGGCGTTAGCGCCATGATCATTTTGACCAAACGCATCACGATAGATTGAGCAGCTTCGACAAAAGTACGGATCGGGCTTTCCAACTCTTCTTTTTCGATCATCACTTTACGTGCGGCAACGCCAGTTAGAATACCGAAGATCACCACTGCCATAATTGACGTAGAGCGAGATCCAGTCAAATCAGCAAACGGGTTGGTGGGAATAAAGCTAACCAACATTTGTGGGATGGTGAGATCAGCCACGCTGCCAATGCGATTTTCTAATGCCGCAATACGGGCTGTTTCGCGAGCGCCTTCGGTAAGCCCTTCAGCACTTAGGCCGAATGCCTGAGCAACAACGATACCGATAAGAGCAGAAATCATGGTGGTGACAAGCAGAACCGATATGGTTAGCCCGCTGATTTTGCCCAGTGAGCCAGACTTTTCAAGCTTAACCACCGCCGCAATCATCGAGACCAACACCAATGGCATGATCACCATTTTGAGTAAGCCTACATAACCGCGGCCAACCACATTAACCCACTCAAGGCTTTGTGCGATGGCGTTATGGCCTTCGCCATAGATAAGTTGCAGTGCTAAACCAAAGCCACTACCGAGAACCAGACCAAATAAAACTTGGCGAGATAAAGTGGCGCCTTTTTTCTGCTGCAAACTGAGAAAGAAAAGAAGGGCAGCGAAGACAGCTAAGTTCATAAGAACCGCTATATTTGCAGGAAAAGATCCGGACATAATAAATAATCCCTTGTTGGATGCAGATTTTATAAACAACTACGAAGTGAGAAACAGAAAGAATGAAATTCTATGCGGCTAGCTTAAGGGGAGAGGGATAGATCACAAAGTCGCCTTAGGACTTAGATATAATGTTTGGTTATACAATTGATTGAATTATCACCATTTAGAGTGATGGTTGCCCAAATTTAGCGAAACTGGCGAATAAGTTGCCAGATTGCTCTGCTGTCTAGCACGGTACAACTGCCGGAATATTGACTTTTTGGCAGCATTAAGCTGTAAAGCATGGCCTTGGCAACGTCATTGGCTTGTATCGGTTTGAAGTTTTTGAGTGGGCCGATCAGCAAAGGGCCGAGCGCCGAGAGTATTTTTTCGCTCAATACTTCGTTAGCGCGTGGTTTGAGCCGGTTGCCAGACAGAGGGCCTGGGCGAACAAACACCAAACGATCAAACCCCATCCCCCTTAAAGCGTGCTCCATCTTGCCTTTGCAGCGCAAGTAGTGGGAAGGCGATTGAGGGTGAGCGCCAATGCTAGACACCACCGCTAAGTGTTTTACACCGATAAGCTTCATGGTGTGGGCAACTTGGCAAACCAAATCGTAGTCGACATGGCTAAGTGCCGCTTTGCTTCCAGCCTCTTTCAATGTTGTGCCGAGGCAGATGAACCCGAGCTGAGGGGAGGGCGTGGTTTCATCCCATTGAGTTAGCGTGAGTTCACTATGCTGGTGTTCCACCAGTTTACCGCTCTGTTGTGGAAGCGGCCGGCGAACTAAGGCGTGAACCGCGCGCACGTTGTTTTCATTGAGCAAGACTTCGACAAGGCTTTGGCCAACCAGGCCACTGGCTCCAGCAATAATTACACTGAGTTCGCTATCGATGTCTGTCATGGTTAAATTACCAAAATTGAATAATATTCAGGCAATTATAAAGGAGTTTACGCCAAATCACTGCAAACTGGTGCACAAAAAGAGGCCAAACTAACGTTTGGCCTGCGGTTAATGTTGAGCTCGAATGCGAAACAGACTCGCCTTGGCATCACGTTAGGTGAGAGATAGCGGTATCTTGTCTTTTTTACGTGGTTTACCTGTACCAGACTTTGATTTCTGCCTAACGGGTTTGTTTGGTTTTCGAATTGGTAACATAACTGCCTCCTATGGCGATGTGTTCAACGTCTTATCCACCGCATCCAATTCTGTACTAGCATTAAGTTGGCAAGTTAGCGCAGGGCTTGATGCTAGCACCATCGAATTTTCTTTATCCTTTTGTTTTACCACTAATGCTTAATTAATGAATCCAGTTGTTGGCAATGGCTGAAAGCACTGATAAGACGGACGTGCGCTCGGACATCACGGTCAAACGGCGTGTATTTGTCCCGTTTCATTTCTAGGCGCGCTTGTTGATGAGCGAGAGAGTTGGGCATTTTCTCCCATTGACAGGCAATGGCTTCTAACATCGACGAGCGAGCAATGGGTGGATAGAACACTCTATCTGCATGGGTTAGGCAATAACCGATGGCCCGTGACCACCCGACGGGAGCATGGATAAGTTGAATGATTTCGTATCTAAACAACCAGTGCATTAAATAGAGTGGGATATCAATACTCGGCGCGGCAGCGGCAACGGCAGAATCAATACGGCCATGCAGCAGGCGAGTAACAAATAGCATGATGCAGAAATAGTATTGGATCAGCCAATGGCCCATTTTGCTTTGACTTTGGTTAAGCCAATTAGGAACACGAAGGTTAACTAAGTCTGCATTCGGAATGTCTTGCCACACAGACTTATTGGCGGTCAGCACCGTGATTTTATGGTCTTTTTGATTAATCAGCTCTAACACTTGATGCGTGACTTGTTTGCTTCCATTCGCATAAGGAACCGGGTCGAAAATCAGAATATGGCGATGTGTGTTCATAATGCATCTCCTTGGCTAACGTCAGTCCGCGAGTTTGAACCATGTGTTAGCAAATTGCCGCTCTATAAGTCGTTGCAAGTGGTGTGCCACAAAGTAGGGCTTGCTAAGTCGTTGAAATATCGAGTGTGCGCTGTTTGTGTGCTATCAGTTACTTATTGTGAGAGAGCGGATTTTCTATTTTGCGAGGAAATTTGCACAATGCGAAATAGAGCGAGGGCATCTTCGCAAAAACGGAGGGAACAAAGTGAGAAATTAGGCCTTGCTGTAGCTTTAGTTATTGATATTTTACTAACTTAAGGTTTGCCGAGCTGGCGTATTGAAGCTAGTTTTAAGGTATTAGAGTATAAAAGTGAGTGAGGTTGGTGTTGATTTAATGAACAGTATTCGCGTGGTCATGGTGTGGATGTTGAGCCTCTTTAGCAGCCTATGCTACGGTGCCAATATCTTGACCGCAGCGCAAGATGATTGGCCTCCGTTTGTTATTGAAAAGGATAATTCCGGCTTAGCCGTTGAAATTGTCCGGTCTGCTTTTGCTAGCCAACACATTAGCCTTGAAGTGAACTATGTGCCTTGGGCGCGGGTTCTCTATGAAGTAAAAAAGAATCGTTTTGACTTGATCATTGGTGCTTGGTATTCCGAGGAGCGAAGCGAGTACCTAGAGTTTAGCCAGCCTTACTTTATTAATAGAATCGTGTTCGTTACTGGCAAAGACAACCCAACCGAGTATGCCGAAATCGACGACTTAAAAGGGCTGAGCGTGGGGGTGGTGCGCGGGTACGCCTACGGGGAAGACTTTGACCGTGATACCCGTTTTCATCGCGATAGCGTAAAGGATGATGTCAGCAACCTGCATAAACTCTTAGCAAAAAGAATCGATGTAACCGTCGGTGATCCTATGGTCTTAAAATATGTCGCCCAGCAACATGGCCTGAAGATAGGAGCAATTCGCTTTAGTCAAACTGACCTGTCGGCAAACCCGCTTCATGTTGCCGTCAGTAAAACACACCCAGACAGACAAGCCATTCTTGATACCTTCAATCGAGGGTTGAGTGTTATTCAAAACAATGGCACCTACCTTAAACTGCTGCAAAAATACGGCGCGCAAAAATCCAATATACCAACCTCAACCCCACAGTGATGTGTGACTAGAAAATGCCCATCATTGCTTGCTATACCTATGAGAACTAGAGGTTTTTATGGCCTGAGATAGCCTTGGCATGTAGAATCTTAGCCTTATTTGGTAAGGAAGCTATTATGAACACGCCGTTAGAAACGAAACACGCAGACAGAATTCAACACATCATTGACAATAAAACGAAGCCGCCGGGATCTTTAGGCCAACTTGAAGCTGTTGCTCATCAACTTGCGCTGATCCAAAGCCAAGGCAAAACCGAAGCCGAGGAAAAGATCCAGTTAAAGCAACCGACTATGTTGGTGTTTGCGGGCGATCATGGCATTGCCGCAGAAGGCGTCAGCATCGCACCGAGTGAAGTGACCCAGCAAATGGTGATGAATTTTCTCTCTGGTGGAGCGGCAATCAATTGTTTTTGCCGGGTAAATGATATCGAGTTGCGAGTTATCGATTCAGGCATGCTGAACCCACTTGAAAATCCAGCGCAATTTGACCTATCGGACTATTATCACCAACAGCGCTTAGGCGCGGGGACGTCCAATTTTGCCGCTCAGGCAGCTATGAGCCCAGAGCAAGTCTCGGAAGGCCTTGCTTTGGGGGGGAAGATTGTCCATCAGTGTATCGACAATGGTTGTGATCTGATGATGTTCGGTGAAATGGGGATCGGCAATACCTCAAGCGCCGCGGCGCTGCTAGCCGCCGTGACCCAACAACCCGTTGAGGCCTGTGTCGGTTTAGGAACGGGCATAAACAGTGCTCAGCTAGATAAGAAAATGGCGTTAATTAGCCAAGCGCTAGAGCGAAGCGCGCAAGTGCGTAGCAGCGGCGACATGCAAGCGGCGCTTAGTGAACTTGGCGGCTTTGAGATTGTGCAGATGGTTGGGGGCTTTATAGCGGCCAACGAGCGCAATGTACCGGTATTGGTCGATGGCTTTATTGTTTCTGTAGCGGCGCTGGTGGCGGCGCGTATCGCACCAAAATTCCGCGAGACCATGATTTTTGCCCACCGCTCTGAAGAGTCAGGCCATCGAATTGCGCTAGAAGCGCTGGAAGCAAAACCTTTGCTTGATCTCGGTTTACGCTTAGGTGAAGGCACGGGCGCCGCGCTCGCTTATCCACTGCTGCAAGCAGCAGTCGAGTTTTACAACAACATGGCCAGTTTTGAAAGCGCAGGAGTGACCGTTTGAGTTGGTTGAAATACCAGTGGCAGCTCTTTTGCTTGGCGGTGAGTTTTTTCTCCCGCCTTCCCATCCCAGCGAGCACGCCATATTCTAGCCAGCGCATGAATCGAGCGGGGCGCTACTTTGCTTTAGTGGGCAGTGTGATTGGCGCCTTGTGCGCTGGCGCGTATTGGTTAAGCGCGCAGCTGTGGCCAGATAACGTGGCGGTTATGCTCACCATGGTGTTTAGCTTATTGCTTACTGGCGCCTTTCATGAAGATGGTTTAACCGACATGGCCGATGGTATTGGCGGTGGAATGACGCTTGAAAAGCGTCTATCTATCATGAAAGACAGCCGCATTGGCACTTATGGCGCCAGTGCCTTGGTGATGGCGCTATTGGCCAAGTATGTGCTGCTTTGTGAATTGAGCGAGGTTAGCTCATTAGTCTTGGTGCTCATTTCCGCCTATACCGTCAGCCGAGCATTCGCTGCTAGCCTTATCTTTAATACTGAATATGTCGCCGATCTCAACAGCAGTAAAAGTAAACCCTTAGCTGAAAAACAAACCCGAGCGGAGCTGATGTTTTTGGTCGTCTGCGCGCTGGTATCTATGGTGTGGTTTGAGCTGAAGTTTATCCTAATCGTGGTTAGCTACGCATTGGCGTTTCGTTTTCTGTTTAAAAAGTGGTTGTTAGCTCGTCTTGGCGGGTTTACCGGAGATTGCTTAGGCGCCGCTCAGCAATTGATGGAGCTACAGTTTTATTTGTTGGCCCTTGGCTATTGGGCGGCGTAATTGATGTTCGGATATAAAAAGGAGCATGTATGATCCATTTAGTTTTGGGCGGCGCCCGCAGCGGTAAATCAAGTTACGCCGAGAAAACCGCCATTGAGCTGGCGTTTAGTCATCAGTATCGGCTGCACTATGTGGCGACGGCGATTGCCTTTGATAAAGAGATGCAAGCACGCATTGCCCTGCATCAAGCGCAGCGTGAGAGTAGCTGGACACTGCACGAGTGTTCACTTGCCTTAAATGAGGTGCTGGCAAAGTTTGGTCGCCATGATCTCGTCTTGGTCGACTGTTTGACCGTATGGCTCAATAACGTGCTGTTTGAACTTGGCGATGAAGCGAGTAGCCACGAAATAGAACAGTGGGTGGATGAGTTGGTTAACGCGCTGACCAACTGCAAAGCGCATCTATTTCTGGTTTCAAATGAAGTTGGCTTAGGCGTGATCCCGATGGGGCAGGTGACGCGGAAATTTGTCGACCATGCAGGTTGGATGAATCAGAAAATTGCGCGATTAGCCGATAAAGTCACCTTTGTTGCAGCAGGCCTTCCTATTAGCATGAAGTCTGAATAGAGTTGGGGTTCCCTTCAATGAAAACGCAAACCATCACCTTACTGCGTCACGGCAAAGTCACCGCCGCCCCTGCGCTCAATGGCAGTACAGATGTACCGGTCGACGCCGCTCTGCAAGGGGAAATCGCCCATGCGCTGGTGGCTAAATTTGCGCGGATGCCGCGCGTGATCGCCTCGCCTTTGTCTCGCTGCCAAGATCTCGCCCGCCGCCTAGGCGATATCACGGCCCAGAGTTACACCCTTGATCGTGCTTTTCAAGAGGTGAGCTTTGGGGATTTTGACGGGGTACCATTCGAAGCGCTGAAAGAACATTGGGATAAGCTAGAGGCGTTTTGGCGCGACCCTGCTACACACACCTTACCCAATGGCGAGCCGTTGGCAGATTTTCATGCCCGAGTCATTAGTGGCTGGCACGAACTGCTCGACCAACATGAAGAAGACGTTTTGCTGATAACCCATGGCGGTGTGATCCGCATGCTAATTGCAGAAATACTGGGCGTAGATTGGCGCTTGCCAAGTTGGTACGCCAGTTTGAGCATTGCCAATGCCAGTACAACGCATATCGAAGTGATCCGCGCCGATAAGCGCTACCTTAAAATTAATGGGATAGGCGTCCCCCTCGTTTAAGGCCTGTCCCGCCTCGACCTCTTTGTGGAGCGAGCTTTTGCGCTGCCAATTTGAAATAACTCTCCTTAACGCAGCTTAACCGTGCTGTAACGAAAACCCACCCAAGCACACAAACATTGCAGCGATTGTTATACTTATGATTTACAGTAAGTTAACATCGATGGCGCAAGTTTGTACCGATATCTGTGGTTAGGGAGTTTCTATGCAAGAGCGGGTTTTTGAGCACTCTTTTTTACAAGACAGTTTGAACCTCGAGCAGGTTGTCCGGCGCGGTGTATTCGCGCTTGCCAATGGTAATAAGCTTGATGTTAAAGGGCGCGGCGTGGTGGAGTATGTTCCCTCGACGCTCAGTGAGACTAGCAAATACATCATCATTTCCACTGGCATTCATGGCAATGAAACGGCGCCGATAGAGATGGTTGCGAATATGGTCGATGAGATCATTAAAGGCCGGCTATCCCCTAAGCATCGTTGCTTGTTTATCATCGCTCACCCCCAAGCGACCAATGCAGAAACCCGGTTTATCGACGAAAACCTAAATAGACTGTTTGAACAAGGGCCAACCAGTGCGACTATTGAAGGTAAAATCGCCACAACATTGAAACAGCACGTGAGTGATTTTTTCGCCAATAGCGCCCCAAATCAGCGCTGGCATTTAGACCTACACTGCGCCATTCGCCGTTCAGAGCACTACACCTTCGCCGTTAGCCCACATACATCCCATGCAACTCGCAGTAAAGCGCTGTTTGATTTCTTGCAAGAGTCGGCGATTGAAGCGGCGTTACTTTCTCATTCACCAAGCAGTACCTTTAGTTGGTTTAGTGCCGAATACTTCGCCGCGCAAGCCGTAACACTTGAGTTGGGCCAAGTGGCCAAACTGGGTAGTAACGATTTTCGCCGCCTAGAGCCGTTTCGCCGCGGGCTCCAAGCGTTACTGTGTGATAAGCCAATTGTGTCTGGTGGCACCGATTGCCCAACCCTGCATATTTACCGTGTGACCCGCACCATTTCCCGAACCGAGCAGGAATTTAGCTTTACCTTTAGTGAGGATTTGGCCAACTTTAGCCGATTCTCTGTTGGGGATTTGCTCGGTTTTGATGGAGAAACCTTGCTTTATTGCCAGCACGAAGGAGAGGCGGTGGTATTTCCGAATGCCAAAGTGGCCCTCAATCATCGAGCGGCGTTAATGGCCATTGAAACCGACATCTGTTTTGAAAATGGCCAGCTGCAAATCAATTGAGCGGATATTACTTTTCAATCTAAGGTGAAGTCGGTAAGGTAGCCACTTGCTCACCTAAATTTACTGATATGGAATTCAACCGTTTACAGCACTACAAGCAATTAAAGTGGCGGCGCACTTTTATTATGGCCGCCTTTTTATTACTGATCATTAGCTTGGCCTACCTGGCGATTGGTGAGGTGTTGATTACGCCTTTTAGCCTTTCTGAACCGCTGCATTATATGCTGTTGACGGAACTAAGACTGCCTCGCTTGTTGGCCGCGATAGCCATTGGCTCTGCGCTTGCGGTGTCGGGTGCTAGCCTGCAAGTGTTACTCGGCAACGCGTTGGCAGAGCCCGGCGTACTTGGGATCTCTGGCGGCGCTAGCCTTGCCATGGTCGCGGTACTTTTCTTACTGCCCTTTGCTCCAAGTCCTGAACTGTACATGTTCGCTGCGGTATTAGGTTCGCTCGTTTTTACTCTGCTTATTGTTACCTTGGCTCAAACCATGCGTTTAAGTACCCCGCGGCTATTGCTGGTTGGGGTTGCGCTTGGGATCTTATCAAGCGCAGGGGTGACATGGGCGTTTTACTTTAGCGATGACATGAGTCTACGCATTTTAATGTACTGGTTAATGGGCAGCATTGGTGGCACGAGTTGGCAGCAGCACGGGCTTACCTTAGTCATGATCCCCATTGTGATCTGGTTATGTCGTCAGGGGAGCAAACTCGACAAATTGATGATTGGTGAAGTGCACGCCAAACAACTTGGTGTTGATGTCGCTAAGCTACGATGGCAATTGATTTTTGCCGTATCATTGCTGGTGGGGATGTCGGTTGCGCTAGGCGGCATCATCAGTTTTGTTGGTTTGGTGGTTCCGCATTTGTTGCGCTTAGCCTTTGGTTGCGAGAACCGTTACATCCTACCTATGTCGGTGCTCGCGGGAGCGGGGCTGTTGGTTTTTTCGGATATTGTTGCTCGTATTGCGCTGACCTCAGCAGAGCTGCCTCTTGGCGTGGTAACCACTACCTTAGGCGCACCAATCTTTATATGGATGTTGTTAAAGAATCATGATCTGCGTTAATAGACTCGCCGTTGGCACTCGATTATTACCTCTCTCTTTTGACATCGCGCAAGGAGAGATAGTGCATGTTATCGGCCCCAACGGAAGCGGTAAAAGTACGCTATTAGCGGCGATGTCTGGTCTGCAAGAGTGCGCTGGTGAAGTCCTATTGCAAGGCAGTCGCGTTAGCGACATGAGCCTGAGTGAGCTTGCCTCAAAGCGGGGGTATTTGGCGCAGCAAGCGCGGCCCGCTTTTGCGATTAATGTGCATCACTTCTTATCCCTTTCTATCCCCGCTACCGCGCCAGCTGAAGCCGTGTCTCCTGCTATCGCGCAAATCTGCCAGCGGTTGAAAATTGCAGACAAGCTGCAGCGCTCAGTTAACCAACTTTCTGGCGGCGAATGGCAACGGGTACGTTTAGCCGGCTTATGTATTCAAATATGGCCTAGCCTTAACCCTTATAGCCAACTTTTGATCTTAGATGAACCTGCCGCACCGCTGGATATTGGTCAGGAAAGTATGCTTTACGATCTCATCCAAGAAATCGCCAGCATGGGCATTAGCATAGTCATGGCTAACCACGATCTTAACCGCGCGCTTCGCCATGCGAGCCGAGTATTGCTGTTGCAGCAAGGTGTATCGCAAGGGTTTGGTAGCCCAGATGTGGTCATGCAGCCAGAGTTACTCTCAAAAGTTTATGAAACGAAGGTGGAGAGGGTAGACCTAGAGGGGCGGCCTTATTTGTTTTTTGGATAAATGAGGGGCAAGTTGGGTTACGGGTTACGGGTTGCAGGTTATAGGGGAAAAGAAAGTGCCGCGGAAGGGAGAGTGCGGCAATGTACAGCAAAACTGGGGCAGCGTAGTAGCACCGCCCCTAAACAGGTGTATATCTTATTGAGCTTTAGCTGGGTAGGTGTTAAAACGTACCCCCATCATCTGCTCCATGCAGTGAACAACTTGGCAGCTATAGCCAAATTCGTTGTCGTACCAGATATACAAAACGCAGCGATTATCTTGTGCGATGGTTGCAGCACCATCGACCACGCTTGGGTGGCGAGAGCCCACGATGTCGGTCGAAACCACTTCAGTAGACTCAGTGTAATCAATTTGGCCGCTAAGCTCAGAGTTGAGCGCCATTTCACGCAGATAGTCGTTCAACTCTTCTTTACTTGCGCCAGTTTCAAGGTTCAAGTTTGCCACTGCCATCGATACATTAGGGGTTGGAACTCGAATAGAGTTACCCGTTAACTTA
>Ga0070724_10000335_pt1 | contig 36465 bp, 33 predicted proteins | sample tdDd001_FD_67278 | JGI IMG/M metagenome (GOLD analysis project Ga0070724, IMG submission 67278) | Marine sediment microbial communities from the Atlantic coast under amendment with organic carbon and nitrate - tdDd00.1 | ecosystem: Environmental > Aquatic > Marine > Coastal > Sediment | place... | reverse complement strand
CAAAAGGATGAATTTTAAGGAAATTGGTACTCTGATTGGTGTGAGTGGTTTAAAGTTTGCAAAAGAAGAAACCTTAAATCGCTTTGATACTTTTGCGGGTTCTGTCTCTCCCTTTATTGTATTAGAAGATTCAAAAGATGAAGTTCAGGTTTTTATGGATACAGAGTTAATGGAAACTAAAATTATCAATTTTCATCCCAACATAAATACAGTAACCCTTGGAATTCAAACAGACCAGTTCATTGAATTTATGAAAGAGGCATCACATACGATTACTCCAATAGAATACAAACCAGAAGTGAATGTATAAATTTCTCTATTATTTAGCGCCACGAAACATTATAATAAATGTGAAGCATTTACTTTGAGAGGAGATAATTATGAAAAAAATCATCGTATTTGGAAGCCAGCATTGAGGATCGTGTGAGCCACTGAAAGAGGTTCTTTCAGAAAATGACATTAAGTTTGCTTACTTAGACATTTCAGAAGGTATGTTAAATCTTAAGAAGTTCCTTAAGTACCGTGACACTGAACCTGTTTTTGACGAAATAAAGGCAGCTGGTCGTGTTGGACTCCCTTGTATTGTCATCAATGATGGTGAAGAAATTATATTTGGTGAGCCAGCAGACTTAAGTGTTTTAAAGTAAATAAATAATGATATCTAATAATCGCCCAACTATATGGGCGATTTTTTACTTTACAAGTTCAACAAAGGACATGTTCGGGTTAAAATAATTTTATAAACATGGAACTTTTTCTAACTGACGTACGTCATATAGGCATAACAGTTAATTAGAAAAGGAGATTATTATGATTTTTAAGAAATACATGACATATTTTACAGTGGGCATTTTGGCATTATCCATGTTAGGGTGTACAGCTCCTCAAGTAGAAGCAGGTGTAGATTTAGATACTGATGAAACTACAGTATCCGTTGATAAAAATAAGTTAGATGAAGAAAATCGTCAAGAAACGCCAAATGGATATTATATCAGCCCAACAGATGATATTGCAGTTGGGGATGTAATCACAGTAGGAAATATTGTAGAGTTTGATGGAAATTACATTCATATTATGAGTGGTGACTTGATAGAAGTGTTTGAGTACAATGGCAATGGATTAGATTTTTACATTGGCCAAGAAGTGGAGCTAATTAAGTCACAAGACCAAAACACACTAAAAGCATTCACACGTGAAGACTATACAACGTCACATACAAATATGGGTCAGATCATAGAAAACCAAACGGGTGAAGTTGTGGAACGTACAGATGCTTATGTGGTGATTGAAAATGGTGGGAATACTCTAAAAATATCTACTTATGAACCGTCACAGGTGGCTGTCAATGATACGGTCACAGTTTATTATATGGACTTTGGTGAAGGCCCAAGTTCAATTATGATCCTTAATGAAAACAGCAAGCTACTACTTAAAATTGACACTATCACAAGGACAGAAGAAGGTTTTATGTCCCTTCTTTTAAAAGATGACCAAAACGGAGAATACACAATAAGTGCCAGTCATGTTATGGCTGAACTTGACTTAGGCAGTTTAGCGGTTGGAGATATTATTACTGTATACCAAAACGGGATTATGGAGAGCTGGCCTATGCAACTGGATACTGTTCTTATTAGAAAATAATAATGAGTTAAGCAAAACGGCAGACTATCTGCCGTTTTTTTGTTTGTGTATAATAAGGCTATTTGTTAGAAGGATAGCGTATACATATTCCTGATTGTCTTAGATGGTTGATACTCAACTACTAGATGTGTTAAACAAAGCTAACATGTTTGTGCTAAAATAGAGGGAGAATACTACAAACACGACGAAGAAAGGAATCACAATGCAACATAACAATATAATCAATGATATGAAGCGCTTGGGATTCAGCGAATATGAAGTTAAAGCATATATGGGACTGCTAGAGTCTTATCCTTTAAATGGTTATGGACTTAGTAAAATATCCAGTATTCCTAGATCAAGAATCTATGAGGTTTTAGGCAATTTGGAAGAAAAAGGTGTTGTCTTTAAACAAACTGACGAAGAGGCAACGGTCTATTTCCCACTAGAACCCAATTTATTAATTGATAAATTAAAAAAAGAATTAACTCAGGTTATTGAGTCTGTTCAAACGTATACAAGAGACATATATGACTCAAAAAAAGAAGACAGAAGAATGATTCGAATAAAAGGCTATGAAGATATTTTGTCATTTATAGAATTACTAATAGGTCGTGCTGAAAAAAGAATCGCTGTGTCACTTTGGGAAGAAGAATCAAAAATATTAGAACAAGCTTTAGTCTCTGCACAAGATAGAGGTGTCCTGATTCGGGGTATCTATTTTGGTAAAGAAATGCCTGTAAAAGGTCTTGTTAAACATAGAAGGATTGATAGGTATCTTATAGAAAAAAAAGAAAGACACATTAATATAACTATTGATGGGGAACAAGTGGTTTCAGGTGTTATATCAAGAGGGTATGACAGCAGTGTTTCTTGGATTAAAGATACAGGATTTGTTGAAATGAGTGAAGATTACATTTCTCATGATGTTATGATTAATGCCTATTCAAATAATATCGATGGTCAGGCACGTGAAGCTTTTGAAAGATTTTCAGATGAAGCACGTAAAAATTATTTTGATTACACAGACGAAGAGTTTGATACTTGGAAGTATAAATAAGAGCTTATACATATAACCTTGAAATTTGCATATGTTGCATCAATGATGAGAAAAGGACGATATATGATGAAGTCTATTAAACTAATGGGTGACCAACTCACCTTTGGATCAGGAGCTCTTAAGGAAATTGGAAATGTTAATGCTGAGAAGTTTTTTATAGTTGTAGGTGGCCAATCAGCCTTTCTACACGGTACCATGGATAAAGTTGAGGACATACTTGTAGGGGCTGGAAAAGACTTTATGTTATGTTCTGGAATTCCCGCCAACCCGAGTACAAGTATTGTTTTAAATGGCGTTGAAAAAATGAGAGAGTTTAAACCAGATGTTGTTCTTGCTATTGGTGGGGGCTCTGTTATTGACGCTGCAAAAGTGATGACTCTTTTTTATGAATATCCTAAACTAAGTTTTGATCTTGATTTTGATACCTACAAACTGCCACAAAGTCGTAAGTTTGTGAAATTAGTTGCTGTACCAACCACATCAGGAACTGGAACTGAAGTGACTAAAGCTGCAGTTATAACTTTCAAAAAGAAAAATATAAAAATCGGCCTAAAGTCTAATGCATTTGTACCTGACTTAGCAATCCTTGACCCTGATTTGACCCTGTCTATGCCGCCTCATGTTGTGGCTGAAACAGGACTCGATGCTTTAACCCATGCGGTAGAATGTTACTTAAACCATAATCTAGATGACTTTACAGAACCCATTGCATTAAGTGCAATTGAGGGACTTATGAAGTATCTGCCTCTTTCTTATGAAGAAAATACCCTGGAATACCGTGAAAAGGTACACCATTACCAGTGCCTAGCAGGGATGGCCTTTACCAATGTAGGTTTGGGTATGGCACATGGTATTTCCCATGCATTTGGTGGTCGATATAACTATGGTCATGGTTTGTTAAATGGCATTGCTCTGCCGTATGTAGTATGTTTCAATGCTAGGGACGAAATCGTCAAAGCAAAGTTAACCCGCATAAGTGAACGTTTACAAGTTGAAAACTTTGTTGAAACACTTTTTGCTTTAAATGAAAGATTAAACATGCCAAAAGGATTCCATTCAATGGGCCTTGCTAAAGATACATTTGAACGTGACCTTCAAGAACTTGTAGAAGATTCATTAAAAGGATCTACAAGAAGAAATCCTGTTCAGATCACACCAGAAGAAATGCGTACGCTTCTACTGGAACTTATGGAACACTAACATGAACTTATGGAATAATAAAGGATGTTCATTCTTCAAAATATATTAAATAAGAAGTAAAATAAATGCAAAACTAAGGATCGCTGGTTTTAACTGGCGATTTTTTTATGCGTATACACAAATTGGGTCTGTTAAATTAGTATCATGCGATTTTTTTTGATTTTTTAGAAATTTCTTTGAATGAAATCTAAAGATATGCGAAAAGGGGTAGACAAGGCATCCCCAAGCCACTAATATCAATGTATATGCATTATACATTCGATTATGCAGTTTTTAACAATTATTGGAATAATGATAGGGGAAAAGTGATATGAATCCATCGATTAATGAAAAATTATCTGTAATCGGCGTATCAATGGACTTAGGTGCAGGAACAGCAGGCGTTAGCCTTGGACCAGCAGCACTAAGATACGCAGGTGTTATTGAAAGACTTGAAGGCATTGGTTATGACGTAAATGACAAAGGGGACATTTTAGCTGTTAAACCTGAGAGTTCAACAACTGAAGGTACACACCTTAAAAATCTTGGTGAAGTTGCAAGAGTCAACACGCTACTATGCGAAAGCGTTGACCAAGAAATGAAAGAGGGTCGTTTCCCACTGGTTATTGGTGGTGACCATAGTATTGCTATTGGCACAATTGCAGGTGTACTTCAACATACAAAGAACTTAGGTGTGATTTGGTTTGACGCCCATGGTGACATAAATACAGCTGAAACTTCACCATCAGGAAACATTCATGGAATGCCTGTGGCAGTAAGCCTTGGTCACGGTCATGAGTCATTAACGAACATTGGTGGAACGGACAAGAAGATCAAAACAGAAAACATTGTAATGATCGGTTGCCGTGATTTAGATGCTGGTGAAAGAAAGATGTTAAAAGAGTTTGGTATTACAGTGTTTACAATGCATGAAGTAGATAGACTTGGCATGACTGAAGTTATGAACCGCGCAATTGCGATTGCATCTGAAGGTACAGATGGTATCCACGTGAGTTTTGATGTGGACAGCATGGACCCGATTCACGCTATTGGAACAGGTACACGCGTTCCTGGTGGTCTAACTTACAGAGAAAGTCATCTTGCACTTGAAATGATTGCTGAGACTAAGAAAGTTGTAAGTGCTGAGTTTGTAGAAGTTAATCCAATCATTGATGTGAAAAACCAGACGGCAAAAGTAACAGTTGAGCTAATAGGTTCACTTCTGGGTGAGTGGTTAATCTAAAGCTTCTATTAAATAAATGAAAATATTAAAGCCTTTGCGAAGTGTTATCGCAAAGGCTTTTTTTATAAGCACAATTTAGCATATATGGCCTAATAGTTAATCGGATCTTGTGACCAGCTATTAGCCTAAGTTTTTTATTATTTATTTCAAAACACCAAGTACAACCTTATCAAGCTCACTTTTATCACAAATACCACTATGGAGTACTGGACGTTTATCAATGTCTTTAATAGGTGCAGGAATTGTCAGGTCCGCTTTTTTAGAAAGCAGTTCAACAAGCTCAAAGTCATTAAAAGCACTCACATCTTCACCTAAACCTTCAAGTACACTTCGTGGGAACTTAAATGGACTGGCAGTAGAAGCGATAAGTGTTTGAGTTTCATCACCTGTTTTTGCAACATAATCCGCATACACTTGGTAGGCTACAGCTGTATGGGTATCGACAGTATAGCCGTACTCTTTATAAAGTTGGCTGATTGCATCCACCGTTTTGGAATCGTCTGCAAAACCGCCGTAAAAGCTTTTCATTTCTTCCTTCATTGAAGGTGTTATTTCATACAAACCCTTGTCTTTTAAGTCAGCCATGAGTTGACCAATGACTTGATCTTGCCCCCCACTTATGGCGTATAAAAATCTCTCTAGATTACTAGAAATCAATATATCCATAGAAGGTGAAACTGTAGGGATGAAACTTCTATCTAAGTCATACTTGCCTGAGTTAAAGAAGTCTGTAAGCACATTATTTGTATTAGATGCACAAATGAAGTTCTTCACTGGAAGGCCCATTTGTTTGGCATAATATGCTGCTAATATGTTGCCGAAGTTTCCTGTTGGAACCACAACATTTATTGGATCACCTAGTTTTACTGATCCTGCGTTTACAAGCGCATAATATGAGTAGACATAGTAAACGATTTGAGGTACTAAGCGACCGATATTTATAGAGTTGGCAGAGGAAAGAATGTATCCTTTCTCTTTTAAATCAGCTTTGTAGTTTTCGTCTGTAAAAATAACTTTTACACCATTTTGAGCATCATCAAAGTTTCCATTAATACCAAATACATGGGTGTTGTTACCTTCTTGAGTAATCATCTGACGTTTTTGTACATCACTTACCCCATCGGTTGGGTAAAATACGATGATTTCTACACCCTCCACATTTGCAAAACCTTCAAGGGCTGCTTTGCCTGTGTCACCAGATGTAGCTGCAAGAATGACAATGTCCTCTTTTGTTCCCAGTTTTTTAGCACTGGTCTTCATAAAATGAGGCAGAATGGACAGAGCCATATCTTTAAAGGCTAAAGTCTTACCATGATACAGCTCAATAAATGAAGCTGTTCCACAAGTATGAAGAGGTGCAATTTTTTTGTTTCTAAATTTTGCATCGTATGCAGAATCTACACACGCGTCTAATTCTTCTTTTGAAAAATCAGTAGTAAACTGGCTCAGAATGACTTTAGCAAGTTCTTGGTAAGAAAGTTTGCTTAAGGATTCATCCATAAAGTTCATTTGAGGCATTTCGCTTGGTACAAAAAGACCGCCATCTGACGCAATCCCTTTAACAACGGCTTCAGCGAAGCTAAGTTTCTCAGCGCCTGATCTAGTTGATTTAAAGTGAAGTGTTGACATAGTGCCTCCTATTATAAATAAAGCTCTCTCTCACAAGTGCATTATTGGAGTTCTGTAGTATCCTCGGAATATGAAAATTCCGAAATAACTTAACCGTTACATATATACTATAGAATTTCTTTTAAATTTCAACCTTTTTAGACAAAGAGATTCATTTTTATAAGAGAAATGTAGGCCTTGTATTATTTGTTGAACGAAATGGACACTATAGTGTCTTACAGACTAGTGTACGTGTTCTTTTGCCTGAACATAAAGGTCAGAGTCTTCACGGTGCATTCTTTCAAATACAGCTTCAAATACTTCATTAGCTTCTTTAATAAAAGCTTGTGGAGATGCCAGTATTTTTGAACGTGTATTGTATTTATCTTTAAATGACATGTAAGTTTTGCTTAAATGACCCATCTCGTTTATATACTTTTCAGTTTTGACTTGTAGGGCACTGTCTCCTTTTTTAAGAAGAGCTGGATAAAGGTACTTGTCTTCGTTGTTTAAATGAATCTTCAGTTTGCCGGCCAATATACTAATATTTTTTGCAATTTCTAGTCCACTGTCTTCTAAGTTTGTTGTGTTGATAAGTGCTTTAGTCTTATTTAATACCTCGTAAATATCGTGGTGTTGTCTTTCTAGATTTGTTAATGTAGTCATGTTGTTTTCTCCCTTCAATCTTGTTTACAGGTACAGTATACATTCGAAACAAACTACAAGCGGTAACTTAAGTTACAAAACGCATATGATGGAGAGATAGGTGTGTATTAATGTTTAAGCATTGGTATAAATACTTATAGTTAATTTTGGGGAGGATATATGGGTGGAAAATATTCAAGGGTAAATTGGGAAAGCAGAATTGGGTCGATTTTGGGTTTTGTTGCGTTTAGTATTTTTATCTATGCAGATGTAAATGTTTTTATGTATCCCACCAAAGTTACATTCCTTAGGGTTGTAGTAGCATGTGTTTTCATGGGATATTTTATTTTATCATCAGAGGTATTTAAGTTTTCAGATTCGACTTTGTCAAAACTTTATTTTGTTTGTATTGCAACTACCTTGGCATTTACGGACTTGCTGTATTATATTCTCATTACTGAGAGTCCTTCGCACATTGATCGTGCAATACAAGTTGGAATGACCATTATAGTTGGAACATCATTATTGGCAGGTAATGCTAGAAAATGGGTGGATCAAATTCTGTTTGTGAACTTGATTCTCTTTGTTATGATGATGGTTTTACTAGTGGGATTAACAAGTGAAACATTTTTTACTTTTTTCAATTTTATTTTTTTTACAATAATGACAATAATATTTAACAAAAGTTATAAGGCAGCTAAAGAGAGTGACCAGATGTCAAGAAAGTTATTAGAAGAAAAGTTAATTGATGTAGAATACGAACTTACAGAAAAAATTAAACTGCAGAATCAGTTAACAAGGTTGGCCACTTTTGATGAAATGACTGGTCTTCTAAATAGGAGATCTGGATTGGGTCTGTTAGATTCATTAAATGCGTTTGACAACGGATGTAAAACCAATGTTTCAGTTTGCTATTTTGATTTAGACAGTTTAAAAATGGTGAATGATACATTTGGACACAGTGTAGGAGATGAATACATTAAAGATTTCGCATTCGCTATGAAGACATCTGTTCGATCCTCTGATATCACAGTACGTCTAGGTGGAGATGAGTTTTTACTGGTATTGGTTGATGTAACCTATGATAAAGCGTTAGAGATAGTTAAAAAAATTGAAGAATCTGCATTAACGATAAATTTACAGAAAGAACGTGTTTTTAAAATGTCAGTTAGCTATGGTATGACACATAATCAAGAAGGAATTTTCGAATCAATAAAAGATATGATGGAAGTTGCAGATGAAAGAATGTATGAATACAAAAAGAATAGACATGCAAATACAGGTGATAAAAAAGAATATTAAAAAATAGATAAAATGGGTATACAAATATTGTGAAAAGAATTTTGATATGTATGTGCTTAATGAAAGGAGAAGCCTATGAAATGTAGCGTATCCCTTCCGATTGATGGATCAAAAGAAGACATTTGGAATGTGATTACTGATATTGAACATTCTCAAGAGAATATAAGTGGCATTGACAAAATTGAAGTCCTAGAAAAGCCTGAAACCTTTGATGGGCTAAAATGGAAAGAAACGCGAACCATGTATGGTAAAGAAGCCACTGAAGTTATGTGGATTACTGAGTCAGAAGAAAATCACTATTATAAAACCAGAGCAGAAAGCCATGGTATGGTTTATATCTCAACCATGTCTATTGAAGAAGAAGGAGACCACCAGGTCCTAACCATGGGATTTGAAGGTGAGCCACAAACAATGGGTGGTAGAGTGATGAACTTCATTTTCGGTAAAATGATGAGATCATCAATGGAAAAAACGATCCTTAAAGATTTAGAAGACATCCGGGAAGTTGTAACACACAAACACTAAATTAATATGCTATTTACAAAGGATGTGAGAGAATCACATCCTTTGCTTTTGAACTGGTTACGAACGGGTATCAGTATCTTATGTTGAGTTGATAAAAGGGATTATTTTTGACAGGTTGTAATTGCATTAGTGGGTGATCCGATGACAAGAAAAAAGAAACTGACAAATGAAGATATAAAACACACAGGTGAAGCGCGGGTTCGTGGGGGAATCTACGCCTTGTTACTGTGCACCATTATGATGAGTATATCTGTGGTTATTTATGTAACTATTGAAGCAGACATTCTAAGAGAGTTAGATGAGGTGCAGTTTAATGCCCTTGAACACATGGAAGAAGAAATTCATTACACCATTGATGAAGCTTCTACCTACGTGCATCAAATATCAGTTGTTCCCCAAACCAGTCGAGCAATAAAGGGAAACCAACTTGCATTAATGGATAGTGAGAACACATTTAAAGAATTAGTTGAATACAATACGTTTGTAGATAAAATGCGCCTGATCGACTTAAATGGAGATGAACAAATCTCAGTAAGTGAAGAGGGAGAAGGCATCGCGGTGATTAAAGCTGACAAAGACTTATTAAATCAAAGTGAGCGTTATTACTTTATGAATTCTGTAGAGCTTGATAAAGGCATGATATTTATAAGCGATTTAGATTTAGAAATGACAGGGGGAGAAATAGTAAAACCCTATAATCCAGTAATTCGAATTTCGACCATGTTATATGATGATATACAGCCACTTGGTATGGTTGTTCTAAATTATAAAGCTGTGTCATTGTTTGAAATGATAAGTGGCCATAATACCCATACTTATGATGATTGGTACTTAATTGATGAAAATGGATACTTTCTTAAAGGTCCTTCAGCGGAACTAGAGTTTGGATCTGTTATAGAGGCTAGAAAAACCAAAGGAATGTTTTCAGAAAATCCAGAAGCTTGGCATGATATGAATACATGGACGTCGGGTAAAACAGAGGTAGATGGTGGTTGGCTTTATTATAAAAAGTTGTGTCCAATGAATCAGGCTGCTAACAAAGCTGGCTGCAAGGACTGGTATGTGGCTATAAATGTCCCCCAGGCTTCTGTTGAGGACGAAGTCAGTCGAATTGTTTTAGGTCTGCAGATAGGAAATGTGGTTTTGATTCCTCTATTAGCCGGCTTGGGGTGGTCTTTAGGGAACTACCAGATTCGAAACAAGTACTATAAAATCAAACTTGAGAATCAAGCGCGAATTGACCCACTCACAGGTCTTTATAACCGAAGATTCATCAATGAAATGTTAGAACAACATATTCAAATGTCTATGCGTCGTGAAGAGGACATATCAATTATTTATATTGACTTAAATGATCTAAAAACGGTAAATGATCATTACGGACATGAATTAGGAGACGTGATGATCAAAGAAGCTGCTCAAGCTATGTTAGCTAATATTCGCAAAACTGATGAAGTTGCGAGACTAGGTGGGGATGAGTTTATGATTGTCTTACCTAATTGTTCAACAGAAAGAATCAACACCATCATGGAACGTGTTATTGATACATTTAAAGATTCGGGTCAACGTCATGTAAAAAAAGAGTGGACATTGAGCTGGGGAACTTCTAGTTGGTTAGGTGAATCGGATTCTATTCAAAACTTGATTAATAGAGCGGACACAGCCATGTATGTTCATAAAAAAACATTTAAGTATGAACCCATAGCAGAAGAAATAAGTCAAACCAAATAAGTTAGACCAAATAATTTAGACCCAAAAAATAAGACTAAATTGGACTCAGTAAATTAGATTAAGTAAATTTGACTCGAGAAGTTTGACTAAAACATAAGACGTGAAATATGCAATAAATAGACATATGTATATATTTTTTAAAAGACAAGCCAAATTTGGCTTGTCTTTTGTGTATATTTTAGAGCAGAAAGGGTATTTTGTAGATGTATGGAATGATTGGGGGCATGGATATGAAAAAAATGTGGATTTGGTGTAGTGTGTTGTGCGCTATACTTTGGGCAGTAACCGGGTGTGCAGTGCAAAATGAGACTGTAGATTCGCAAATCATTCGAGTAGAGACGGAAAATCAAGACCTCAATGGGCAGGGGAGTGAATCCGTAATACGATCTACGAATGTTGATACCAGCAAGTCTCTGGTATTTATTCAAAGCGAAATGAGCAAATTGTATTCTGAATCGGGATATGGATTTTATAACGATATTATCCGGCAAAGTTTCTCAAAGTATAATATTGATGTAACTTTCGATTCAGCAGATGCAGATCAAATTGAAATGGAATTGGGCAAAGATATTTATTTTGGATTGCCAGGATGTTCGCAAAATATATCTAAATATGAAAATTCTCTTTTTACAAACAATTTTTATGCATCTCCTTACAAGATTTATTATCTGAAAACTGATGATCCTTTAGGCGGAAACTACACCCACATTGAGTCATTGCTTGGACTGAAATTAGGGGTTAATCCAGGGTGTGATCCTTTTAAAAATGTAGAGTACTCAGATCTTACCACCACAGCGGTACACTCGTACATTGAAGGTATAGAGGCCCTTAAATCGGGAGAAATAGACTTGCTAATTTACGATGTACTGGCAGAAAGTCAAGTCGATGACCTAGCTATAGGAAGTTACGAGACTCCGTATGCAATGCGTTACCACGCCATTCGTGTTTGGTCTGATTATCCTGATGCAGACAAACTCATTGATTTATTCGATAAAGGGCTAAAAGAACTCATTGATAATGGAACTTATAATGAACTATTGACTAGTTATGACATGGAGTCACCTCCTGAAAGTCTGTTTAACATTCAGTATGACCGCAAACCTATCGAAATAGGATACCCTGAGTTTCCACCTTATGAGTATACAAATGAAGATGGAAGACCGGTGGGGATTTGCATTGAAACCGTTAAAGAAGCCTTAGCTCTTGGAGGGTTTGGTCTTGATGATTATGTCTTAAAGCCAATCCCTTGGGAACGGTTAATGGACATGGGATTTAACGGTGAAGTGGATATGATTATTGAAGGATTAAAAACAGAGGAACGGGCAGAATACTTACATTTTTCAAATGTGTCCATTTTTATGTTGGATTTTGATATGGCTGTGAGAAATGACAGTCAACTTGTGTATGATGGTAACCGATTTAACCGAGATATTGAGTATATTGGAGGTGTTCGTGGTTACGATTATGGAGAAAGCATTTATAAAAAATTAGACACCCTAGGACTAGATGTAAAAATTGAACCATCAAGTTCAGACTTGGTTGAAAGCTTTAGCAATAACCGGTACGAAATTATTTTAGAAGATGAAAATGTTGTTAAATACTATCTAGGAGAAGTGGGCATGGCAGACTATACCATTCATGAGTTAAATGCCAATGGACACGACTCATACCTCTTTTATCCTAAGAAAAGAGACGTGCTTTGGTTACGTGATTTAGTAGATAAGGGGATAGAAAGACTCAAATATGATGGTGGGTACAACTACATTGTAAAAGATTATTTCGAGTCTAGGTAGCATTTTTCCTGTTAATTTAAGTTGAAAAAACATATAATGCAATTATGATATGATGATGTAAACTTAAAGTTGTAGTTGATTTTATAGTTGAAGTAAGAGTTGGAGTTGAAAGAGAGTATGAGAATAGCTGTTATAGGTGATGTACACGGAAACAAATATGCCTTAGAAAGTGTGCTTCAAGATATTAAGACAAGAGATGTAGATACCCTTGTATGTATGGGGGATTTAGTTGGATACATGCCATTTCCACATGAGGTAATTGAAAACATTAGAGAGAACCACATTTTAGTTATAAAAGGAAATCATGATGAACGTATAGCAGGATTAGATCGGGTGACTGACCAAACTTTTAAAGACGTGTCATATGAAGATGCACAAAAGTCTGCATCGGCCCTATACATTAATAAACTGCTAAGTGAAGCGGATGTTGAGTATCTTAAAACTTTGCCTGACCAGATAAAACTTGAGATAGGAGCCTATAAGGTATTATTTGTTCATGGCAGTCCAAACTCTATTTCGGAATACATGTATGACGATGTAGAACTTCTGAATGGAATTGGTCAGTTTGCGAATGCCAATGTGATTGTCAGTGGTCATACCCATTTGCCTTATCACACACAAAGTGAGGGGATTCACTACTTAAATCCAGGTTCAGTAGGTAAACCAAAACATGGCAACAGTAATGCAATGTATATGTTGATGGACGTCTCGGATAATGTGAGTGCTCAATTTATTGAAGTAAGTTATGACCTTGAAAAGATGGTAGAAGCAATTTATAAAGACCCTTACATAGCAGATGGAATTGCGAAAAATCTGGTGGAAGGGAAATAAGACACAAAAATACCGTACACAATGAACCAGCATATTGCAGGCAAGTGTACGGTATTTATTTATTCATCTTGTAAATCATGACCTTCACAAAAAGCTTTAAATGCTTCAAGGGCATCTTGAGTGGCCTTGCGGAACATTTTTCCTGAAAAGACCAGCAAAAGGCGATTGATGATTTTATTGGAGTAAAACTCCTGTTCACTTACGTAAGTTGTAGTGTGGTTAGGGTTTGCAATGAACTCTTCGGTTGCGATGTTTTCCATACCATTTGAAACATACATAGATGTAATATAATCAGGGAGGTGTTGTTCAAGAACTGTTTCTCGAATGATCATTTCTCTTTTTCCCATACTACAGTACATGTCACAGACGCCATTTACTTCACCTAAAGTACCTTCAACTTTTTCAAGCCGAATAAGACCAGGCTGCCAATGTTCTCTTAAGTCATAGTTCCTAAACAACTCAACAACAGCTTCTCTTGGTAAATTAATTGTCACTTCACACTTATATTTCATAAGACCTCCATTGCTCTGATAGTTTTTGTGAGCATTTGGTATATAAGAATTAGGCAATAAAATACACTTCTCCAAATCATAGATACCATAAATTTGAAAACTTAAACTTTTAATTTAGGCATTCCGAAAGTAGAGGGACAAAATGACCACATTAAAAACAATCAAGATGTTGGAATTCCAGTGGCTTATGCAAGATCCGTTTCTATTTTGTGCACATCATGAAGACAAATATCCAGAAGGAACAGATAATCAGGGGCCAGCTATGCCTCTTTCAAGAAGAAACTTAGGTCAAGATTTTGATTTAAGCAATGATTGGAAGATGTATCATGGTCATGAAGTTCCTGGATTTCCAGAACATCCACATAGAGGATTTGAAACTGTAACAGTGGTTCTTGAAGGTATTGTAGATCATTTTGACTCAAGAGGTGCAGCAGGTAGGTATGGCAATGGTGATGTCCAGTGGATGACTGCGGGTTCTGGAATGCAACACGCAGAAATGTTTCCACTCATTCATAAGGACAAACCCAATCCATTACATCTATTTCAGATATGGCTGAACCTTCCTAAGAAAAACAAGTTTGTTAAACCACATTATAAAATGCTATGGAATGAGCAAATTCCAATTGTTACTAGTCTTGATGACAATAATAAAACGTCGTCCATTCGACTCATTGCTGGTCAGTATGAGGGTGTTAAAGCACCAAAACCAGCCCCGGACTCATGGGCTGCAGACCCTGAAAATCACCTAGAAATATGGTTGGTGACTATGGAAGCAGGTGCTAGTTTAGACCTATCAGAAACACTTGAAGCCGTGAACAGGTCAATCTACTTTTATGAAGGGTCACAGTTGACGATTAATACAGAAGTTTTAGATGGAAATCATCAAGCTTTTATGAGTTCGCAACCATTACACATAGTAAATGGAAAAGACAAAGCTCAGTTTTTATATCTTCAAGCAAGACCTATTCAGGAGCCAGTTGTTCAGTATGGACCTTTTGTTATGAACACACGAGAAGAGATTAAACAGGCGTATGCTGACTATCAAGAAACACATTTTGGAGGATGGCCATGGGACCGTTCTGACCCAACACACCACAGGTCGAAAGGACGATTTGCTATATATGATGACGGGAGAAAAGAGTTCCCAGTGGAGGATAAAGAAGTAGAATAAGGAGTACATAATGGTTAAATCAAAACCAATTGATGATAAGCTATTTAAAACTTTATTTGAAGTATCTGGGGATGCATATGTACTGCTTCAAAAAGGACGATTTATTGAGGTTAACAAAAGCAGTCTAAAGCTATTAAAAGCTGACCAGGAAGATTTAATGGGGATTACTCCTCTGGATATATCACCCAAAACACAACTCGATGGACGTCGGTCAGATGAAAAGGCAAGAGAAATGATTAATCTGGCTATTGAAAATGGATCACATAAATTTGAATGGACCCATAGAAGGTTAAATGGGGAAATGTTTCCTGCTGAAATAGTTTTAACAGCATTGCCATCTGACGAATTAGATCCCATTTTGCTCGTTGCATGGCGTGACATATCGGAAAGACGAAATCTTGAGCGAGATAACCTGAAAATGCTTGAAAAGATAAACCTCTTAACCGATACAGCTGAAATAGGCATTTGGGAGTACAATATGGAAACCAGAGATTTACACTGGAATGATGCTATGTACCAGCTGTTTGATTTACATGAAGCGGATCGGTATGGAAGTCCTATCCGATTTTGGAGACAGTATCTGTCAAAGACCGATTTAGAACAGTTCGACACAAGAATGACGGAAGTACTTGATTCAAAAACGCGCTTTGATTATGACTTTTCAATACGTCTAAAATCAGGTGATGTGAGACATTTAAGGACCATTGCCAATACCGTTGGTTTTAACAATAGTAATATGTCTATTGTTGGTATTTGTCTTGATAACACAGCAAGGCAAGAAAACATTCTAAAACTTTCAGAGGAAAAAGACCATGCTCAGACCAGTTTAGAACAAGCTACCCGGGCCAATGAAGCTAAAAGCATGTTTTTGGCAAACATGTCTCATGAAATAAGAACACCAATGAATGGGATTATAGGATTTTTAGAGCTCCTTAAACAAACTCCAATGAACCCAGAACAAGAAGATTATGTAGGTGAAGTTTATAGTGCAAGTATGACTTTACTACAGTTGATTTCTGACATACTAGACGTTTCAAAAATTGAGCAAGGGCATGTGGTCATTGAAAAAGTGAGTTTTAACTTTAGGGAAATGATTGATAACATCATTGCTATGTTCATAAATCAGGCCAAAAGTAAAAACATTGACTTGTATCCTATTATTCAGAGTAATATTCCCGATGTAATGATTGGAGATCCAACCCGAATCAAACAAATTATAGTTAACCTTATTTCAAATGCAGTTAAGTTCACGAAAAAAGGTGAAGTCACTTTATATGTTAACGGTAAAAGGGATCAGACTGGCGGATGGATCTTAGACATAACAGTTAAAGACACAGGTATTGGTATTGCTGAAGATAAACTCGAACTGCTCTTTGAACCCTTTACTCAAGCGGATGTATCTACAACTAGACAGTATGGAGGTACAGGACTGGGGTTAAACATTAGCAAAAATCTTGTAAGCTTAATGGGAGGCAAGATGGATGTGCGTAGCCAAATTGGTGAAGGGAGCGCATTTCGCTTTAGTCTACCCGTTGGAATCGGTCAGCTAAAAGAAGTATCAATTAAACCTTTTGAATCCATCAAAAATAAACGTATATTGATTGTTGATGACAATATGAAAAATCGGAAAGTTGCCAGAGGCTACTTAGACCAATATACCCAGTTTATACAAGAGTGTGAAGGCGGAGACCAAGCAATTACAGCTATGTTAAAAGGCATACAAAAAGATGAGGCCTTTGACTTGATCATTAGTGATTATCAAATGCCTAGAATGAATGGACTTGAACTGGCAGAAGTTATACGTGCAATTCCAATTTTAGAAAATTTATCAGTCATCATCATGAGTTCAACAAATGATCGTAGGGAGATGGAAGAGCTATCTGATGGATTGATTGATGCATTGGTGTCAAAACCATTTAGGCGGTCACAGTTTGTGAGTCAGGTACATGCCTTATTAAGTAAAGAGGGTATGGGAGACAGCATCCAAGTTGATGATGGAACTGGTGAAGAAACACAGGTACAAGACCAAAATGGAAGTAAAGTGTCAAACAAAATATTATCACTTGTTGTATTGCTTGCTGAAGACAATCCGACCAACCAAAAGCTTTTTAAGAAATACATGGATAAAAAAAGCATTAGCTGTGATGTGGTTGAAAATGGCCGTGAAGCTTATGAAGCTGTTCTGGTAAAAAACTATGACATCATATTTATGGATTGTCAGATGCCAGTGATGGATGGCTATGAAGCAACACGTAAAATACGGACTTTTGAGAAGGACCGAAGAAGAACACCGATTGTTGCACTAACTGCTAACGCCTTTGAAACAGACAAGAAGAAGTGTTATCAAGCGGGGATGGATGATTATTTGAGTAAACCCATCGACTATGACCGCCTAAATAAAATTTTAGAAAATCAGGCAGTTAAAAATGGGAACAGACATGACAAATTATTGCCTCAGTACATGACAGAGGCCATGAACATGTTACACTCTGTGACTCAAATCGAACTTGATGAACTTAAAGACATGTATGAAATGTACAATCAACAGATCAATGAAGAAATGGATTTACTCATTCAACAGGTTCAGTCTAGAGATTATGAAAACTTGGCTATTTCTGCCCATCGTTTAAAAGGAAGCTCAGGGAATTTGCAACTTCACGAGTTATACAAATGTATTTTAGAATTAGAGGGTGCAGCCAAAAATGAAGACTTTGACCATGTGATCATGTGGATGGATAAATTGAAAGAGTTACTAAAAAGACCCTAACAATTTGGGTGGATTATTTATAAAGAAAAAGCTGGATTTCACTAAAGAAATCCAGCTTTTATTGTACAAGTCAACTTGCATATGCTACAGCAACCAGTGAAATGTTTGAATTGTAGATTTTTACTTAACACGTAGAGAGTAACATGTGCTTTGGTAACGACCATTATGCTAATCACTAAAATAGTGGGGGTGTTACAGCAAAGATAACCTCAGCATCAGTATTAAATGGGTTGTGCCATCTATGGGCCATGTTTGGTAATATACGAACGCTGTCGCCTTCTTCGAGAATGATTACTTGGTCATGCAAATAGAGTTCAATCTGTCCTTTTTTTACAAAAGCTTCTTCCTCACCAGGGTGGTCCATAAGGGACTTTGAGGAAGATGTTTTAGGTTTTAAGGTCATAAGCATCATACCAATGGAACCATTTGTATTTGGTGATAAAAGCTCATAAGCAAATGCATCGTTGTCAGGTAAAATCATTTTTTTACGTTGGTCAGCCCGAACCACCAAAGAACTTGTGTCTATAGGTGAAATGAAAAAATTAAAAATAGGGACTTCGAGTGCTTTAGCTATTGTTTTTAAGGAGTTGATAGAAGGGTTAGCATGTCCATTTTCAATTTGACTTAACATCGAGGAGGTTACACCAGATTTTTTAGATAGTTCTTTAATGCTCAAACCTTTTGATTTTCTATATTCAACTATTTTTTCGCCAATATTTATATCGTCCATAGGGGATTCCTTTCCTTGATTGAATATAAATATTATACAATAAAGGCATAGAAAATAGCTAGAGACTGACATAAGAAAAGTTAGTGTGTTTAAATTATGTTTAACTAAATTTAATTGATGCTTGACTCAAAGTCTGAGTGATGTTAATCTGTATTTAATTAATTTAACGAAAATTAAATATGATTAAATAGGAAAGTGAGGAACTTATATGATACTAAACCGGTCAATAGATCAATGGGTGGATGAATATCCACTTTTAAAAGACATGATTGAACTAAAAGAAGTATTCTGGACCAATCCTAAACTACAAAACTTTGAGACTGCAATTTCAAAAGTTGAGTTATCCGATGCAGATGTTAAAGATGCTGAGGCCCGACTAAAGAGATTTGCATCTTATATACAAAAGGTTTTTCCTGAAACTGTGGCAACAGGTGGTATTATTGAGTCACCAACCCGCCCGGTACCTAACATGAAAAGCTGGATGGAAGGTTATTTTTCACAGGAGATTCAAGGGGATTTATTTGTGAAATGTGATAGTCACTTGGCAATTTCAGGTTCTATTAAAGCACGCGGTGGCATTTACGAAGTTTTAAAACATGCTGAGGACTTAGCTTTTGAAAATGGACTTCTTACTCTTAATGATGATTATTCTAAACTAGACAGTGCCACATTTAGAAACTTCTTTGGATCTTATACAGTTGCCGTTGGCTCTACAGGAAACCTCGGTCTAAGTATTGGAATTATGAGTGCAAAATTAGGATTTAAAGTATTTGTTCATATGTCGGCAGATGCAAAACAGTGGAAAAAAGATCTTCTTAGAAGCAAAGGGGTTACCGTAGTTGAATACGCTTCTGACTATTCCAAGGCTGTTGAAGAAGGGCGTAAACAATCTGACGCAGACCCAAGTAGTTACTTTGTAGATGATGAAAATTCTAAGAACCTCTTTTTAGGCTACGCAGTTGCAGCGTCAAGGCTTAAAAAACAGTTTGCTGAGCAAGGCATAGTGGTCGATGCAGATCATCCACTCTTTGTTTACTTACCTTGTGGCGTTGGAGGGGGTCCAGGTGGTGTAGCATACGGTTTAAAGCTTGCCTTCAAAGACAATGTACATTGTTTTTTTGCTGAACCAACCCACTCTCCTTGTATGTTAATTGGACTTATGACAGAGCAACATGATGCAGTTTGTGTTCAGGATTTTGGAATAGACAATATTACAGATGCTGATGGACTGGCTGTTGGTCGCCCGTCAGGTTTTGTTGGCAAAACACTTGAAAACTTACTCAGTGGAGATTTCACTGTAGATGACAAAAAACTTTATGTGCTTCTAAAAGCCCTAGTTGACCAAGAAGATGTTTTCATGGAACCCTCTGCCTTTGCAGGGCTTGCGGGTTTGCCAAATTTATTCAAGACACAAGCTGGGAAAGAGTATATGCGTCAAATGGATCTTGAAGGAAAAATGAAAGATGCAATCCATCTAGCATGGGGGACTGGCGGAAACATGGTGCCACAAGATGAACGTGATAAATACTATGAAAAAGGCAGTCAACTGATTTAAGAGAAATGACACAATAAAAGTGTGGTATGATAAACTAATAACAGTTTATGAGAAATTGCTGTAAATTGACATCTGTAGTTTTGATGAAAAGGAGTATGTCATGGGTCAGACAATTGGCGCGGTAGATCGTGCTTTAGACATAATTATTTATTTATACCATGCAGGTGAAGAAAAAGGGATCTCAGAAATCAGCCGTGATATGGGTATGCACAAAAGTACCATTCACAGGAATTTGATTACCCTTGAAAATAAAGGATTTGTATACCAAAATAGCATTACAGGTCGGTATTGGTTAGGCATGAAACTCTTTGCTATTGGCAAAAGTGTGGAGGACAAACTGTCATTTGCACAGGCCATAAAACCATATACCAAAAGACTTCATGACGAGTTTAAAGAAGTGGTTAATGTGTCAATTCTTGATAAAGATGCACCAGACACGTTACACACCATTATCGTTCATAAAGAAGAAAGTGATACTCAGGTGTTAACAGTCAACCCTAAAATTGGGTCAAGTAGTGACTGTCACTGTTCCTCAGTTGGTAAATGTTTATTGGCATTTGGAAAAGATATCCCTTACGATAAATATACAGACAAACCATTAAAAAAGTATACGGAAAATACCATTGACACTTGGGACAAGCTCTTTGAGTGCCTAGATGAAGTACGAGAGAATGGATACGCAGTGGATGAAAGTGAACTAGAAATGGGACTCACTTGTATTGGAGCGCCAATACTTGATAAAAACGGTGTTGCAATTGCGGCTGTGAGTTTATCAGGACCGAGTAATCGTATGCATGAAGGTGATTTCGAATACAAAATTAGAAGAGTAAAAGAGATTGCCCAGCAGATCAGTAAACAGTTTTAAAAAAGAACATATAAATTAAGATAAGCCGAATGAAGAATAAACTTCATTCGGTTTTTTTGTATATTTAATGCATATTTTATGCTAAGCCAAGTAGGGACATGCTCTTGAAGACTTGTGTTTCATTAGTTAAATGGGAAAAATATAATGGCCCAGAGCCTGACATATCCTATATTTGAAAACTCAAATAAAAGGGTGGACAATAAATTTCCTTTAAGTTTTCTGAAAACTATGATAAAATACCAAAAACAGAACATCGTTCCATCAAACGGAACGATTTTATATTAATAACACAATAGAACGACGTTCTGACATGCGGAACAACGGAGGTCGAAATGAGAATACTGGTTGTAAATCCTGGGGGAACTTCAACAAAAATAGCTGTATTTGAGGACATGAATCCATTATTCAAAAAAACGGTTCAACATACAGCGAATGATCTAAAAGGATTTGAAAAAGTCTTTGATGAGATGGAGTACAGGCAAAACCTCATACAAGAAGCCCTTTTAGAAAACAATATTACACTTGAGTCCTTAACCTGTGTTGTGGGGCGTGGGGGACTCATGAAGGCCATTGAAGGTGGGACGTATCCAGTCAACGACATCATGATTAATGACATGAAGGATGCAATCAACGGTGAACATGCATCTAATTTGGGGTCAGTTATTGCAAAAAGTATGGGAGATGCATTAGAAATTCCATCATATGTGGTAGACCCCGTTTCAGTAGACGAGTTTATGCCAGAGTCTAGAATCACTGGTCTTAAGGATATTGAAAAAGCCAGTTGGTTACACGCATTAAATCATAAAGCAGTCTGTCGAGACGAAGCTGAAAAGTTAGGTGGAAAGTATGAAGATTATAACTTTATCGTTGCTCATTTAGGTTCAGGAATTTCCATAGTACCTCATAAAAAAGGAAAAATGATTGATGGCAGTGGGGGACGTTCCGATGGTCCATTTTCTCCAGAACGCAGTGGTGGGCTTCTAACGTATGACCTTATAAACCTGTGTTACTCAGGTAAATACAGCCATAAAGAAATGGTTGCCAAAGTGAGTTCTGTTGGTGGCATGTACGACTACCTTGGAACAAAAGACATGCTTGAAATAGAAAAGCGTATACAAGATGGAGACCAAGAGGCTAAAAGGGTCTTTAATGCTTTTGTTTATCAGATTGCGAAAGAAATTTCCCAGTACGGTGCTTCTTTAAAAGGTCAGGTAGATAAAGTTATTCTTACTGGTGGTATTTCCTACTCGGACCGTGTGGTTGAGGGCGTTAAAGAACGTGTTGGATACTTAGCAGATGTGGTTGTTAAACCTGGCGAAATGGAAATGGAAGCCTTGGCACTCGGTGCAATGCGTGTTCTATCAGGCCAAGAGACACCTAAAACATATAAATAGGAGTGGGCTATGTACAAGAATTTTGAACAGATTATGCAAGAAGCAGTTAAGACAGGACCATATAAAGTTTGTGTTGCAGCAGCAGGGGACAAGGAAGTTCTTAAAGCCGTAAAAGCAGCACAAGATTTAGGTTTTATTGAACCAGTTCTTGTGGGTGTGGAGGAAACAATACATACATATGCAAAAGAAATTGGAATGGACCAGTATCAAGTCCATCATGTCGAAACACCAGAAGAAGCTGCAAAAAAAGCGGTGGATATTGTAGGTTCTGGTGAAGGAGACATACTCATGAAAGGCCTTGTGAACACAAGTGTGTACATGCGAGCTGTATTAAATAAAGAGACGGGGCTTAGGGCAGGACAACTCATTAGCATGATGGCTGTTTACGAAATACCAGGTTACCACAAACTTTTATATGCAACGGATAGTGGCATAAATACAGCACCCAACTTAAAAGAAAAGGCAGTCATACTTGAAAGTGCACTCGGGGCAATGAAAAGTATGGGTATTGAAAACCCAAAAGTTGCTGCCCTTGCTGCCAATGAGATGGTGAATCCCAAAATGCAAGCTACAGTTGACGCCCAAGGACTTGTAAATGCCGTTGAAGTGGGGCTTCTTCCTAAATGCGTCATTGAAGGTCCTATTGCTTTTGATGTAGCTTTTAGCAATGAAGCTGCAGAACATAAAGGCATACAGAGTCAAGTGGCTGGAGATGTTGATTTACTGGTATTCCCGAATATTGAAACTGGAAATGTACTGGGTAAATCCTGGCTTCATTTTAACAATGCAAAATGGGCTGGCATAGTACTCGGGGCGTCAAAGCCAATCATTCTAGGGTCAAGATCAGATACAGCGGACATTAAAATCAATTCCATTGCACTTGCGTGTTTGGCATCAAGGGAGGATTAAAATGAGACTTTCATCAAGAATAGATGTTATGAAACCATCGGCAATACGTGAAGCAGGCAAACTCATAGCAGCGAAAAAAAATTGTATTTCATTTGCTGCGGGACTGCCATCTCCGGACTTTATTCCAGTGGACATTTTAAAAGAAATCACAAATGAAATTTTATCTACGAATGGGACACAGGCCCTTCAATATGGTCCAACCAAAGGTCATGAACCTTTGTTACTTAAAATCAAGGAACGTATGTTAACTAAAGGTATGTCCTGTGATTTAGAAAACTTACAAATCACAACAGGATCACAACAAGCCATATCATTTAGTGCCATGCTCTTTCTTGACAAAGGAGACACCATTATTACGGAAAACCCAAGTTACTTGGGTGCACTGGCTTCGTTTGCTCCTTTTGAATGTAATGTTAAAGGCGTTGACGCGGACGCACATGGCATGAAAATGGATGAACTTGAATCATTACTTGAGTCTGATAATAAGGCAAAGATGATTTATGTTGTCCCTAACTTCTCAAACCCAACAGGCAAAACGTGGACAAGTGAAAGACGTAAAAAATTATATGCCCTAGCGCAAAAATACGACTTACCAATTATTGAAGATGATCCTTACGGCGAAATTCGATTTGAAGGTCAACCGGTTCCATCCATAAAATCTATGGACGTAGATGGACGTGTTGTTTATCTGGGATCTTTCTCAAAAATATTCTGTGCAGGTCTACGTGTGGGTTGGATACTGGCACAGCCAGAACTGATTAGTAAATACGAAATGATCAAACAAGGGGCGGACTTACAATCCAATCAGTTGGCTCAAATGCAGGTAGAAACATACTTAACCAAATATGACATCGATGAAGAAGTAAAAAAAATCATTGAAGGATACAAACAAAAAAGAGATTTGATGTGTTCCATGATCGATGTACATTTTCCTAAAAGCGTTAAACGTACACACCCCGAAGGGGGGATGTTTGTCTGGTTAGACCTCCCTGAAGGCGCCGATGCAACAAGCCTTCTTAAAAAATCCCTTGAGCTAGATGTAGGATTTGTCCCAGGTGGACCATTCTATCCTGAAGGGGGCAGAGAAAACAGCATTCGACTGAGTTATGCAACCATGTCACCGGAGCAAATTTCAATTGGTATCAAGCGATTGGGAGCCTTGTTAAATGACGAACTCTAATATTAAACCAATTCAGACCACATTGAAGTACAGGTGGGTCATGTGGGGCGCTATGGTTCTGTCCTATGGTCTTGTTTATTTCCATTCATTTTCAATGGGTGTTGTTAAAAGCAGTTTGATCAGTGAGTTTAACTTATCAGAACAGGTTTTCGTCTCAATTGGTAATGTATATTTTTATCTTTACTTATTGATGCAAATACCTACAGGCATTTTAGTAGATACATTAGGTGCAAGGTTAACAGCCAGCTTAGGAACATTTACGGCGGCAGTTGGGATCGTGATTTTCAGTTTAGGACAAAGCTTGCCATATCTGTATATAGGACGCTCACTCGTCGGCCTCGGTACAGCAGTCATCTTTGTTTCAATAATTAAGGTCCAGTCCAACTGGTTTAGAGATTCAGAATTTGGAACCATTACCGGATTAACTTGTTTTATCGGTGTAATGGGGGGTGCAGTAGCCCAAACCCCCCTTGCACTCATGGTAGAGTCCTTTGGGTGGCGATTGTCCTTTCAACTTATTGGAGCCTTGTCTGTTATTATTGCAGCCCTAATATACTTTGTTGTACGAAACGCTCCTCAAGAGCTGGGGATGGAAGCCCTTACTGAAACTAGCCAGACATCTAAGCCAGAGTCCGCTCAGGACATAATGCGTGGCCTTGTAAAAGTATTTTTAAACCCAAGAACTTGGCCGGTCTTTTTAATGTATGCTGCATTTTATGGGTCGTACGTCATTATAACCGGTTATTATGGTACAGCATTTATTATGGATGTTTACGGTAAAACCATGGTGGAGGCAAGTGCTTACCTCATTCCAGCTATTGTTGGTGCGGCAGTAGGTTCCGTCTTTGTTGGGGCATGGTCAGATAAAATTCGGTCACGTAAAATCCCACTCTTAGTGGTGGGTGGTTTGTACGTACTAACCTGGATGGTACTTGTCTTTGTAGGTTCAGGTGCACCAGCTATAAGTCTTTTAACACCGATTATGTTTATGATTGGTTTTGCAAGTTGTGCGTATGTGGTGAGTTGGCCGGCTGTAAAAGAGGTTAATGATCCACAGTATGTAGGCGTATCGGTTGCAGTTGCCAATATTGGTGGTTTTGTTGGACCGATTGTCCTTCCTCCTATCGCAGCCCTTTCATTGAGTAAATCTCTTGGAGTGATTGAGCCAGCTAAGGCTTATCAAAGCGCATTTATGTGGATACTGGCTGCTGTTGTGATTGGTTTTATACTGTCATTCTTTGTTAAGGAAACAAATTGTTTGAATATATATGAACCGAAAAACAAGTCGGTTTTGGATCAAAAAAGTGTAACAGGACATAAGGAGGTAACAAGTGGTCAAGGTTAAAGTAGAATCCTTGCGGTGCAAACAATGTGAGTTATGTGCTGCACAGTGTCCCAAAGGGGCCATTTCATTTACACAAGATTTTAATGTGTTTGGTTATAGAACTGCACAGATCAATGATGATGATTGTATCGCATGTGGGATTTGCTATGTAATGTGCCCAGATGGCGTTTATGAAGTCGTGGGGAACTAAGGAGGAAGTCTTATGGGAGATATGATTAAAGGCAATCACGCATTAGCGGAAGCTGCTGTGCGATTTGGTGCAAGACTATATGCAGGTTATCCAATAACACCTTCTACTGAGATTATGGAGTACATTTCATGGAGAATGCCTGAAGTTGGTGGTGCATTTATTCAAGCTGAAAGTGAAATAGCTGGAATTAACATGGTTATTGGTGGTGCGGCTTGTGGCATTCGAAGTTTTACTGCATCATCAGGTCCTGGTATTAGTTTAAAACAAGAGGGCATTACCCAGTTGTATGACGAGGAGCTCGCAGCGGTTATTATAAACGTTGTAAGATATGGAAATGGTATTGGTACCCTTTATACAGCACAGTGTGATTACTTAAGAGAAACACGTGGCGGAGGCAATGGAGATTACAGAGCGATTGTACTTTGTCCGGAGAGCATCCAAGAAGCAGTTGACTTATTAGGTGAAGCATTTGATCTATCAGAAAAGTACAGAACGGTAGCCGTTTTAATGACAGAAGGTGCACTAGGGCAGATGATGGAACCCTGCACACTTCCAGATTTTATTGAACCCAAGAAAAACCCTTGGGGATTTGACGGGAAATATTCTTATAAAAAAATCGGTATCTTTGATCGAGATTCAATGAAAGAAGCCGTGCTTATAAATGAAAAACATGATGCCATTAAAGCAAATGAACAGCGCTGGGAAGCAGTTGATGTAGAAGATGCAGACTACGTTTTTGTATCTTTTGGTCTACCAGGGCGATCTACTAAAGGGGCTGTAAAAGCCTTAAGAGAAGCTGGACATAAAGTAGGGATCATTCGTGTAATCTCAGCATGGCCATTCCCAGAAAAAGCTTTTGACGCAGTTAATCCAGATGTAAAAGGGTTTGTGACTGTGGAGTCCAATGCAACAGGTCAACTGGTTGAAGATGTTGCATTAACCGTTAAAAAATCTTATGCACAAAATAAACCAGTATACTGTCTTCCATATGTGTATGGCATTCCATCAACGAGTGCAATTCAAGATGACTACAATCGATTACTTGCTGGCGAGATTAAGGAGGCATTCTAATGGCAAAATCACGCAAAATACCTGAAATCGCTCAAAAAACTTCGACATTCTGTCCAGGATGTGGTCATGGTATCGCTATTCGACTCATTACAGAGTGTTTAGAAGAGCTAGGTCAAGATAAAAACGTTATGTTTGGCATTGGAGTAGGATGTTCCAGTTTACTAGGAGGCGTTTTAGACACAGACAGACTCCACTGTTTACATGGTAGAGCTTCTGCAGTATGTACGGGTATGAAACGCGTATCACCAGACCAAATGGTTATTTCCTACCAAGGAGATGGAGATGCTTACAGTATTGGACTTGCAGAAACAACCAGTGCAGCTTATAGAAATGAAAATTTCACAGTGTTTGTAATAAACAATACCAATTTTGGTATGACAGGTGGACAAATGAGCACAACAACCCTACCTGGTCAAAAAACGACAACCACAGTTCATGGACGTGACTGTACAAAAACAGGGTCACCCATAAAGTTCCCTGAACTGGTGTCCAGTCAGTTTGAAGCAGCTTATGTTGCCAGAGGTGCAGTCACTACGCCAGCTGAAATTAATAAGTCTAAGAAATACGTTAAAGAAGCATTAACGGCCCAATTGAATGGAGAAGGCTACTCTGTGGTTGAAATATTATCACCTTGCCCAACAAACTGGGGTATGACTCCCAAACAATCAATGGATCATATCATGACAAGTGTTGTGGAACACTTCCCACTTGGGGAGTTCAAGACAAGGGAGGCTAAGTAAATGAAAGAAATCGTATTTGCTGGTTTTGGAGGCCAAGGGGTTTTAACATCTGGTCTGATAGTATCTGAGATTGCCGTAAATAAAAAAATGAATGCTACATGGATTCCGTCTTATGGGTCTGCCATGCGTGGGGGTACTGCCAATTGTACTGTTAAATTTGGCTTAGATACCATTTATAATCCATCTCAAGAGCGCCCCGACGTGCTGCTTGCAATGAATACACCATCCTTTAACAAGTTTATAGATTTAATGGCACCGGGGGGAACGGTTGTCGTTAATTCTGACATGGTGACCTATGATCCAAGTAAGCGGTCAGACCTAACATATGTCGAAGTACCGTGTTCAACTATGGCAGAAGAACTGCAACACGCTAAAGGTGCCAATATTATTATGACAGGCGTTATACTAAAACTTTTAGGTGGATTTTCAGATGATGAAGCCATTAGTGGTATGAATGCCATGTTTGAGAAAAAAGGAAAAGGCAAGTTTAAAGAAATGAACACAAAAGCATTAAAACTGGGGCTGGAGTATAAATAAATCAATATTTGGGGGATCTGCTACCCATCTTTCAAAATATAGTAATTCAAGAATAATGCAGATCCTTCAATTTTTATAACTGAATAAAGTAAGTTGAAGGGGGGACGGACGTAGTAGTTTGGAAACGGTTATTTAGAAATGTCGGAATATTCAGTGAGAGATTTTCAAAGAACCATATACCTTAATGATTCTTTGAAGGTATCATGTATGGAAATTGGGGGGAACAAAATGACGACGCATTCAAAACCTAAAGTGACTTTATTACACGCACTTATTCCACTTGTTTATCTTGTCTCTGTGCTTATATGGTCTGTAACGGTAAGTCATGTCGATGCGCATATACCAATTATGAGTGCTGCAATTGTGGCACTGGTCGTGGCTATGTCGGCAGGCGTAAAATGGTCAGACCTTGAAGCGGGGATCACAGAAACCATTCGAGTGTCCTCGGTCGCTTTAGTTATTTTAATGATTATAGGTATGATTATAGGTACTTGGATTATAGGGGGCATCGTGCCAACTATGATTTATTATGGTGTTCAAATTCTCACACCGGGGATATTTTTAGTTGCAACAACACTTATATGTAGTATTGTATCTGTTGCAACAGGTAGTTCTTGGACAACTGCGGGGACAGTTGGTATAGCACTTATTGGTGTAGGTCAAACGCTGGGCATACCTCTACCAATGATCGGTGGTGCTATCATTTCAGGAGCTTATTTCGGTGACAAGATGTCACCACTTTCTGACACAACAAATCTAGCTCCGGCTATGGCGGGTGCTGATTTATTTGACCACATAAGACATATGTTCTACACAACAGGACCAAGTTTAATTATTTCGCTCATTCTGTTTGGTGTACTTGGTATGAAGTATGCTGGAAATACCATGGATGCAACGAACATAGAACTGATTGTTAATGGTCTTAATGCAAACTTTAACATCAATCCGATTATGCTCATTCCACCGGTATTAGTTATTGCACTTGTTGTTCTTAAAATACCAGCTATTCCTGGACTGCTTGCAGGTACAGTTATTGGTGGTATATTTGCAGCACTTTTCCAAGGTGCTGGACTTGCAGATATTATTAATGCGGCACATTATGGATACGAATCTGCAACAGGTGTAGAACTGCTGGATTCACTTCTTTCTCGTGGTGGTATGGACGGGATGATGTGGACTTTATCCTTAATTCTTTCAGCAATGACCTTTGGGGGTATCATGGAAAAATCGGGTATGCTTCAGGCCATAGCAGACCAGATCATGAAACTTGCTAAGAGTACGGGCAGTCTAGTAGTTGCAACGGTTCTCACATCTGCATCGTTTAATCTGATTGCTGGAGACCAGTACCTTTCAATTGTTATTCCAGGTAGAATGTATAAAGACATTTATGCACAGAGGGGTCTTGCACCTAAGAACCTGTCCAGATGTCTTGAAGATTCAGGTACCCTCCTATCTCCACTCATTCCTTGGAATACCTGTGGTGCATTCATGATTACAACTTTAGGTCTAGCACCATTTACTTATATTCCATTCTGTTTCTTAAATCTAATTAATCCGCTTGTATCAATATTCTATGGATTTACTGGATTAACCATGCATAAACTCGAAACGGTAGAAGAAGCAGAAGAAATGACTGCATAAATTGACTATATAATTAGGAATTTTGTACATGTATATATTGGTTTTGGAAACTTAATTATTTTAACTGTCTAAAATCAAAAGAGGAGCTCTAGTTGAATGTCTTGGTCATTCTACTAGAGCTCCTACTTGTTTTGTTGGCTGTCTTGTTTTAAGGGGTTACAAGAAGCATATCCAACCACATTGGGTAATGTGCAAATTAACTTGTTAAATTTTCGGTTGCCACTGGTGGTTGTTTTCTCTCCATAAATGTAGGCAGTAACATACTGCTAAATATAAGAACCGCACCAATTAGTGTGTTTCTGGTCAATGGCTCCGACAAAAGCATGAATCCAAAGAGGGCCGCGAAAAAGGGTTCTAAAGTGTAAATGATCGTAACGCTAAGAGCTGAAATAATACTCTGTGCAAGATTAGAAACAATGTAGGCGATCCCAGTTAGAAATACACCCATAACAAGTACACTCACCCAGTGAGGACTTGTTTGTGGCAGTACAGGTGTTTCAAACATGCCCATTGCTATTAGACTCAGACCACCTACTGTTAACAACTGTACAGCGGTAAAGGAGATGGTATCGTGTTCATTTATTCTCTCTTCAATAAAAATTGTATAATACGCGAATAGAATGGTTCCACCAAGTGTAACCAAATCACCAAAGTTAAAACTGCCACTTGGGCCTGTAAGAGTGATTAAACCAAGACCCGCTGTTGCAAAAGCAACCTGCAACCAAGTAGATAGATTTTGTCGCTCTTTGTATAAAAGGATTTTTACAAAGGGAATGAAAACGGCAGCTCCACCGACTAAAAAGGCATTTTTAGCTATACTTGTGTGCTTTAAACCCAGTGTATGCATACTAAAAACAACAAAGAAGAGTGCACCAGCGATTAGTGCATCTTTTAACATGGCTTTAGTATACTTGAAGTTCCTTTTAATCATAAGGTAGAGTACAAGAACCAAACCACCAATCACAAAACGATAGGCTAAAAAGTTAAAGATACCCATATAGGAAAGTAAGGGTTTGGTTAGACTAAAGGATAAACCCCAAAGTAAAACTGCGAATGTAAGTGAAAATGATGCGAGATTCTTATTCATACTGCCACCTCTTTTCTAAAATTTAGTGTGAGGCAATGCCCCGTTAGACTTAGTATAAAGGAGAATGACTGAATATCTCTTTTCACTTTATACAATAAAAATGCGAATCGGTTGTGTATTACACAAACAGTTCGCATAGGTTGTTCTAGTATTCAGTTTCTTGTATGAAGGCATTAATGCGTATTAAACATCCTGTCCTAGTGACTGGTAGATGGAAGTCAAGTAATGCCTCATCTATTATGTAAGTTGTATAAATGAATGGCTAAAGCCAATGATTCATGTTTCATTCCGTCGTAGTTTTCAATATCAAGTACTTCACGGATTTTCTTAATTCTGTAACGAACGGTGTTTACGTGCTGGTATAGTTTTTCAGCGGTTCTTTGAATATGTGTATCACATGCAACGTACATTTGTGCAGTATATAAAAGGTCGGTAGCATGGGCTTCATCATAGGCGATTAGCTTTTGAATCATGGATTCATAATAAGTGTAAAACCATGGATTGCTTAAGTTGGGTAATAGTACTTGATAGACCCCTAAGTCTTTAAATTGGCTTATATTGATGTTTTTAAATTGGGTATATTCGAGCGCATACCGGCTCTCTAAGACTGCACGGCCCATGGATCCAATCGTTGTTTTAGGATCACATAAACCAATGTAATAGTCACTTTGCTCAAGTCCACACGCTGTGAGTGCATCAAGGATGTAGTCCACCATGTAAGCTGTGTCTTCATTAGCAATATTTCGAGGATGAAAGGATGAAATCAGTAAAATCCCATCTTCATATTCCATGGCCCACGTTTTTTTACCAAGGACCTGATTAAGGGTACTGATGGCTAGGGCGTTTGATTGACTATCATCTTTAGCTTGAAGTGTACCAACTATAAAGTGACTGGAAAAGTTTTTATTGAGTTTCATAGCAAGGGTTCTTACTTTTAGTGGGTCATTTTCGGCTATTAACATCTCATCCACATACCCTTGTAGTTTGGCTACTTGACTGTAGACATTCAGGGACTGATCGACTTCTAATATGATGTTTTCAATATATGTTTCATCAAATGTGAAAAGAGGAAACTTGTGTTTGTTGGCATACTCTATGACCTCTTCAGGAAATTCATCAAAGAAAATGGTTTTTAAAGCAAAACATGCTGCTTCAGCCTCAATAACTGCTTTAATGTAATCGATCATTTTTTCAGGATGGTCTTTGATCATAATAAGGTTGCTAAACAAAAACTCTTGGGGAAACACAATACTCGTTAAAATATTGGCACTTTCGTGGTCGAGTATTCCAACACGAGAGATTTTATTATTAAGTCCATTAGCACCTGCAACGAGCTTAAAACGTTCAAGTGCTTTTATACTTAATGCTTCATGAACGGTTAAAGACATAGAACACCTCCAAATCATAAGTATGTTTTTATCAGTATGAAGCATATGCAAGCGCAAATCAACCTTTAAGTTATTGTGAAAATATCACATGTTAATTTTAAAGATTGGATTTACCTTGTCTACAAATACATCTAAAATAGTAATGTTGTGAAAAAATTAACAATAATACTGAAGAGTCTGAAAATAAAGACTTTCATCATTACGGAGGGTGTAATGGAATCAACTTCAAAGATAGATATTCAAGGGCAAATATCTAATGACACAAAACTTATTAAAACAATGGGCTTAACAGATGCAATTTTTATGGTCGTTGGAATGGTTATTGGATCAGGCATTTTCTTTAAAACATCCAGTGTACTAAGCAGTGCTGGGAATCCCTTCTTAGGTATTTTAGCGTGGTTGGCAGGTGGTGGGGTTGCCATGGCCTCTGCTTTAACCATTAGTGAAATAGCAACTGCAATTCCAGAAACAGGAGGTGTTTTTGCCTATTTAAAAACACTATACAATGAACGTTTAGCATTTTTGTTTGGTTGGGTACAAGCACTAATCTACGTTCCCGGGTCATTAGCGGCTCTTTCTGTGGTTTTTGTTACACAGGCAACGTACTTTATACCCCTTGGAACAGGTGGACAAAGACTGCTTGCAATGGTGATGATCTTGTTTCTTGTAATTATTAATATTATCTCTACTCAATTAGGAAGCAAAGTTCAGATACTTGCAACCATCGGTAAACTGATTCCCATTGGCATAATCATTTCATTTGGCTTATTAAGCGGGTCTTCAGGTGGCGTTCAAGCTATTACCACAGTTTCAAAAAGCACAACAGGCTTAGCCGGTTTTGGTGCAGCCATGTTGGGAACCCTTTGGGCTTATGATGGATGGATTGGAGTAACAAATATTGCTGGAGAGTTAAAAAAGCCAGGGAAAGACCTTCCTAAAGCAATTATAATAGGACTCACAGCAATTATTTCAATTTATGTCTTATTCAATGTAGCACTTATTAATGTTATTCCTGCAGATATGCTTGTTATGTCAGATAAACCTGCAACTGATGTATCGGTAGCCTTATTTGGCCCTGCGGGGGGCGCGCTTATTGCCGGTGGTATTATGATTTCCATCTTCGGTGCAATGAATGGTTACCTTATGACTGGTGTTCGTATTCCGTATGCAATGGGCAAAAGTGGGTTGTTCCCATTTGCTAAACAAATTAGTAAGCTCAGTGAAAAAGGGGCAACACCTGTGAATGCTTTGATTCTAGAAGGTTTACTGGCCTGTTTATACGTTATGACAGGGTCATTTGAACTCCTCACAAACCTTGCTATGTTTGTGGTTTGGATATTCTTTATTATTACTGTGGCTGGAATATTTAAGTTAAGAACATCTTTAAAAGATTTGGAAAGAACCTATAGGGTGCCACTCTATCCCTTAGTACCCATTTTGGGCATTGTAGGCGGTTTGTACATTGTTACAAGTACTCTAATTACAGAAATGTACACTGCTGTGTTTGGGGTAACCATAACCATGACTGGATTACCAGTGTATGCCTATCTTAAAAGAAGGCACTTTTAAGGTAAGTAGTTAAAAACTTGACATTAATTAAGCCACTTTGACCTAGTTAAAGTGGCTTAATTTTTTTTGATTTGGCCAGTTTAGATCATGCTCTCGGAAAAAAATAAGGGTATTTGAATGATCTACTTAAATGTTTCTTGATTTATAGCAAGTTGGTTTACAGATCTAATGTTTATTTATAAAATGAGTTCAAATATTCTTGTGAGGTGATTTATGTTAGATTCAATCGATTTAAATATTCTTAAGGCCTTAGATAAAAATGCTAGATCTAAGGTATCAGATATCAGTAAAGTTGTTGGACTTTCAATTCCAGCCGTTTCAGAGCGCCTAAAAAAACTAGAAGAAACAGGTGTGATAGACAACTATGGTGTTCGAGTAAATCGTAAGAAGTTAGACTTTAGATTGTTGGCGATTGTTTTTGTTAATATTGATCATAGTTTAAATATAGAATCCTTTAGAAAAAACATAGTTTCTTTTCCAGAAGTCCTTGAATGTCACCACATGGCGGGGGAGTACGACTATATGTTAAAGGTTCTTTTGGAAGACACTGAAGAGTTAGAGTCATTTATTAGTCACAAACTTAAAACTATTAAAGGGGTTCAAAAGTCCAACACTCTCATTTCACTCTCTACACTTAAAGAGGAACAGAACCGTCTAAAAGAGGTGACCTTATGATTTTAAAAGGTTTTAGATTTGGTATGATACTTCAGTTGGCAGTTGGCCCTGTTTGTCTTTTCATTTTTTATACTGCTGTGCACTCTGGACTTCCGGTTGCTTTACTCGGGGTTGCTGGGGTGTCTCTAATTGATGGCGCATTTATTTTAGCAGCAATACTTGGACTGGGATCTTTGTTAAACAGTAATCCAAGTGCAAAGAAATTTATAAAAGTTTTCGGAGCTATGGTATTAATATTATTTGGACTTAGTACCTTGTTGGGCGTTCTAGGAATAAGTTTATTACCAAGTTTGAGTTTAACCCGTGTACAAACTGTGGAAAATGTATTTATAAAAACAATGTTATTAACACTTTCTAATCCTCTTACCATTTTGTTTTGGGCAGGGGTCTTCGCTTCGAAAGTTTCTGAACAAGAAATGTTAAAGCAAGACATGTATCTTTTTGGTTTTGGAGCTGTTTTATCCACCTTAATATTTCTGTCTGCGGTTGCTGGTTTAGGGAGTGTAATGACAGTATTTCTAGGCGAAACACTGCTTTCAATTCTTAATGCATTTGTCGGTTTCGTCCTTATGTATTTCGGTGGAAAAAGCCTTTTTGATTTAAAAATCACTACTTAAGTGTTGATTTGCAAAATATAAAATATTACAGATAATTTATAATATTTGATATTTTTCAGCGAAAATTTGGTAAAATTGAATTAGGGTAGGAAAAGAACAGACCTCCTGGTCTGTTTTTTTATATCTACTGATAAACCAATGAGGAGGGAAATTGGTAAACAGTAAACAGTCATACATTATTTTGCGATTTAGGGGGACAATATGAAGCCAAGAAGTTTGAGAATGCAAATTGCATTAGTAATTGCAATATTTGTAGTCATTGCTCTTGCAGCATCTGCACTATTAATTAGAAATAATATAGTAGACATGGTATCGCAAGCTAAAGTTGAGATTGAAGAAGAAGGTAAAGTTATTTCAGAATCCTTCTCAAACGAACTGATTGAGTCTAGTTTACTAGGTTCAGAACAGCAACTGGATGTACTTAATGATGTACTCCAAAAGTACTTTGAAATACCAGAACTTGCAGTTAACATCGTTTTAAACGATGAGAGTTTAATCCTTGCTGGATCTGGTGAAACACCTGAAATTGCTGAAGCTGTGCGAAAAAGCTTAGGCAATGTCCGTAAACAAAGTGAAAACGCAGTTATGTTCTTATACGTTGGTTATAGCGATAAAAGAACTTATACTGCTACAGGTTGGGAAACACCTGAATATGACCCAACTGCTAGACCTTGGTACAAAGCTGCGGCAGCTCAACCAGGGAAACTGATTTGGACAGAACCTTATATTGATTTTGCAACAGGTCAACTTGTAATCACGGCTGCACATACAGTTGCAGATGAAAATGGAAATGTAGCTGGTGTTATCGGTGCTGACGTTTCTCTTGCCGGATTACAGGATATGATGAACAACTATAACGTTGGTAAAACAGGGTATGTAATTGCAGCGGATAGTCATGGTATAACACTCAACCATCCAATCGATGCTGGTGTAGATGATCCAGAAAAGTTCCAGTTGGTTGGTAAGGAAGTACCTATTCCAGAGC
>Ga0070724_10000334_pt1 | contig 36467 bp, 28 predicted proteins | sample tdDd001_FD_67278 | JGI IMG/M metagenome (GOLD analysis project Ga0070724, IMG submission 67278) | Marine sediment microbial communities from the Atlantic coast under amendment with organic carbon and nitrate - tdDd00.1 | ecosystem: Environmental > Aquatic > Marine > Coastal > Sediment | place... | reverse complement strand
TTTGCTTAACTCAATCCGGCGGCGAGTAGCAAAGAAGAGTGTTTAAAATAACGAACCCTTGCCTTATTCATACGAGCAGGGGATATAAAATACCAACAGATAACCTGTAATTATCAATAAGTTACTAAGCATAAAAAACGCCAAGGCAAACTCGCCCTAGCGTTAATATAGAGATATAGCGGTGATATTTATCTACTCATCTGAGGTCTCAGAGCTTTTTTCACTCACTGCCTGCTCATCTAGCCCCTCTTCTGCCAGTTTTCGCCCCATTCGATAAAAATTGACCCCACACTTGGAAAAGCGATCACCCTCGATAACTAACTCAAATTTCTCATAAAACTCTACCGTTGACTCACGCGCTATACACCAAAAATAATTGACTTCATAACGCTGAATATCTTCGATGATATGGCCGATCAAAGCCGAGCCAAGCCCCATATGGCGATGCTCTATCAAAGTCGCGAATTTTCTTAGTCGCGCACTCCCCTCGTCTTCATCGATAAAGACCGACGCTACCGCAACGAGTTCTCCGTCTACCTCAACCCCATAGTGCTTAGCGTATTCATCACCGACAACAAAACAAAAATCTTCCGGCATCCCAGGCCATAATACTTCATGCCTAACAGGGATGGTTTGCTTCCATGTTAGCTGTACAATGTTCATTGTTATTTCCCACGCCGTCTACAAATAAAGCCTGACTACACCCTAGCCTCATGTTGTTATAGTTTTTATTCCTCTAACAAATATAACACCTCACGCGCTATCTGCTCGTTGAATCTATCTCGACATCAAATCGGATCAATAAAAAGCGACAATTCACCAAATGGGGGCAGATTAATTAGTATTCTCTACTATAATTGCGCTCCAAATTAGTCCAGAGGGTGTTTGCGGGCTATCCGATAGGGCGGATATAAAAAACGCCTTCATGTGAAGGCGTTCTATAAAGAGATGCTAACTAACGGTACTAAGACGCGCTTAACATCCAAATGGCGAGCAGTACAAACACCGTCCCCATCACTTTATGTTGATAAAGGCGAAATTTAGCATTGTGCAGTAAGTTTTTCCCCAACGTACCAACCAGTGCCACTAAAACTAGGTTAAACGCCAAGCCTAGTACATTTAGCAGTAGACCCAGCGCCAACATCTGCTCACCCGAACTCGCGGCAATGTTGCTCGACACAAACTGGGGCAAAAACATCACAAAGAAGACCAAAGCTTTCGGATTTAGCAGGTTGCTCACCAACGCGCGCTGATAGAAAACCGACGCCACTTTGCTCTCTCCGAGTTCCGGTGCTTCTGACGCTTGGGCGCGTAGGCAGTCCCAGCCCATTTTGAGCAAATAGGCGCCACCTAATAGGTGCAGAGCTTTTAGCGCAAGAGGGCTCATCGCAATGAGCGCCGAAACGCCTAATGCAGCCAACAGGGTCAAAATAATGCCCGAGGTGGCGTTGCCTAAGCTAGCAAATAAACCCACTTTACGACCATAACTGATACTTGAGCTCGCGATCAGCAACATGTCAGGGCCAGGAAGAAGAAGTAACGCGATAACTGCCGTTAGATAGACAGGAAGGATTGAAACATCAATCATGATAAATTAGACACAGCAAAAAACAGGATGGCGGATTTTAAACCCGCAGACAGGCAAACTTCAAGATTTATAATATAGCTGAAATTCAATCAGTAGAACAAAGATTGGTGCTCACCTTATAAGGCGGTAGTTTCTAAAGGAAAAACGGCTAGGGAATGGCGCTCATCCATGAGCGTGCAGATTAATGATTTTCGTTCGGTTCCATCATTTTACGGTGAGTGAGTGGCTCTGATTGATAATTAAATTGAGTCACGACGACGTCATCATCTGGATTCATGGTTCTATCGAGCTCTATCCGTTGAGCTTGAATTTGATTTTCTCCTGCCACTTTACAATAACTGTCTGGATTGATGTTCGGGCCACATGTCGCGGCAAACGCTGAAGAAGAGATCACCACAGATAACGCCAAAATTAGTTTTTTCATTTGTATTTCCTCAATAAATACCGACGAAGCCACTGTAGAATCATTTATCAGCTCAATCGAGGAAATGCGACATTTCCATTTTGGCACGGAACTCTGTTAACCAGTATTTGTCTGTTGTTGATAACCGCACAATATAACAAGCGCAAAGCAAATGAATTTAGACATCCAAAATATCGTCATTCTGGTTGAAATGTATGAGAAACGAAGCGTTAAATCCGTTGCTGCAGCACAAAGAAAAACCTCTAGTGCCATCAGCAAAACACTCGCAAAGCTAAAAAACCAATTAGATGACCCGCTTTTTATTCAAAACGGCAACGCTTATGAGCCTACCTACTTTTTACAAAGCAACATTCATTATTTTCGCTCGGTACTTCAGTGTATTCGTGGCATTAAAAGCCCTCAGTTTGACCCATCCACCGATCATGAGCCGTTAACTCTGTACGCCCAATCGTTCTTTTGGAATCGCTATGGCGCGAAACTCTACCAAACCATCCGGCAACAGGCCCCCTATTGCATGGTTTCAATGAACAACTGGAATAATGAAAATCAACACAAACTGTTGAATGGCCAAGGGGAGGTCGCTTTTCATGCGTTATCCGAAAATCTTCCCCAGTCGCTTATTCAACAAAAACTTCCTACCGTTCAAGTTTGCGCTTTTGTTCGTGAAGATCATCCGGCACAAACGTTTGAACAATTAAGTCTGTACCCACTTGTGCTGTTATCCAGCCCAGGTTGGAACGACTACCGATTTCACGTGATAGAGCGACTCAAACAATACGGCTATGACCTACAACCAAGCATTGTTATTGAATCCTACTCTACCTGTAACGAAATCGTCTTAACCAGCGACCATTTTCAGCTTACTGCCAGCACGGATGTTCCCAAAGGTGGCCGCATAATTCCGTTACCACAAAACGTCTCTTTTACTTTAGAACATGTTATGAGCTATCGACGTAGCCAACGTGATAACCCAAAAATCCAGTGGCTAACACAGATCTGTTGCTCAGTGATTGAATCGATTGATAGCCACTCTCCTATATTAAACAGCCAATAAGAGATAGTGGTCACACCTTATTCAGTAACGAACCACTATTTTTGAATAGACCACATTGTTTACTGAGAAAACACCATGAAAACGCTGACCTTGTTGTTATTGAGTTTGATTTTAGTTGGCTGCTGCAACGGCACTGGGCCAAGAGCGGCCGCCGAGTTACCTAGCGATAACATTGATATCAATATATCGGCAGAAAGCTAGTCTTCAACCACCATGTTTTGCGCCCACTCATCAGCGAACACCAATCGCTTTGTTGGTGCACACTCACCATGATGTTTAGTGATTAGCATTCTCAATAAGTACTCATTTCATGCAGGATGCACACAAGATCCGCCCCATTTGCAACATTCTTAATATTGACGATTCATTCATTACGTGACCAATGTCATATTTTATATAATTCTGCAATCTCAGTAATCTTCATTAAACCCCCTAATAATACAACACCTTACAATACTCATTTCCAGCCAAAATATTAAGACATCTAATGATAGTTTACTTTTTTGACAATGCTCAATTATTTGCACGACACAAAGTGAAATACTCCGTTCATTATTTGTAATACTAATATTATTAAACATTTGGAGTAAACATGGCTAAAGCTCGCCTACTTGCACTATTGTGTGCCGCTCCGGTACTCAGTTGGGCCGCAACCGAAGTCTCTGTTATTGAGGCACACTATCAACCTGTATTTCAAAGCAAAACATACAGTACCTCGTTAATTGCAGCACAGCACATCGCCGTTATTTCTCAAACTTCTGGTGCTATCGTGCAAAAACTGGTTCGAAATGGTCAACATGTCGAAAAAGGGGACATTTTGATCAAGCTGGATCAGCGAGACTACCAACTGAACCTCGAAGAAGCGCTCGCCAATCTAGACCTTGCTAAAGCGGCTTATAACCAAGCAGACAACGATCGTCAAAACGCCGAAAAGCTGATTAAAAAAGGCGGTATGTCTCAATCTAAGCACGACAGCACTTTGACGACATACCATAAAGCAAAAGCGAGTATGAAGTTAGCGAAAGTACACGCCGAACGCGCTCAAGTCGCTTTAGATCGCACTAATATTCGCGCGAAATCAAATGGCAAAGTGATTGACCTATACCTAGATCAAGGCCAACACGTTACCGCTGGCACACCTGTATGTGACATTATCAATGACACTAACATTGACGCCATTGTTGAGCTGCCAAGTAATGACCAGTTTATTACTCACATCAAAACGTTATCTTCAGAACTTACCGTCGACTCCGCCAACTATCGACAAGCGGGCAAGCTATTTGCGGTCGATGGCGCTATTGACCCGACTAAAAGTACCTTGCGTGTTCGCTATCGTTTTGAAAACTCAGGTGCCTTGTTAGATGGCCAGTTTGGTAAAGTCACGCTAAAAAATGTCAATGGCAAAGGCAACATCGCCGTCCCTCAGTCGTCAGTCTTAACGAATCGTCAAGGTAAATACGTACTGGTGGCTAATAATGGGGTCGTTGAGCAAAAACGCGTACAGTCTATTGGCAAGCACAAAAAAGATGAGCTAATTCATGGTCTTGATGTCAATGATAAAGTAATTATTAGCGGCACAATGAAGCTATACCCAGGCCTTGAAGTTGATGCGAAACTAGCAGCAGGTAATAAATCATGAGTCTATTTTTTATTAACCGGCCTAATTTCGCGATCGTCATCGCGTTATTAATGACCATTCTGGGCGCCATTGCCATGCAGGTACTTCCTGTCGGACAATATCCAAATGTTGCTCCACCTACGGTTATGGTCTACGTCACTATGGATGGTGGCTCAACCGACGTAATGCAAAAATCGGTGGCATCTATCATCGAAAAAGAGGTCAATGGCGTTGAAGGCATGACCTACATGAAATCCAACATCGGTAACGATGGCTCCTATGGCCTTGAAGTGCAGTTTGAAATCGGTGTCGACGCTGACCGCGCTGTCACCTTAGTTCAAAATCGGGTAAACAAATCCATCTCTCGCCTTCCTGAGGGTGCTCGTCGCTATGGTGTTACTGTAGAGAAGGTCTCTTCCGGCATGCTGATGGCCTTTACGGTTCGAGATGACAGCGGCCGCATGGATGATATTGAACTGTCGAACTGGACATCAAACAACCTCAAAGAGGGCCTACAGCGTATTTCTGGCGTGTCGCGCGTGATGGTGATCGGTGAGAAAAACTACTCGATGCGTATCTGGATGGATCCGCAAAAAATGTCGGCGCTGGGTTTAACCGTCGAAGAGGTTCAAGCAGCGCTTCTTGAGCAAAACCAAATTCTTGCTGCTGGGCGAGCTGGGGTATCACCGAACGAAGGCGATAACTCATGGGAGTACACCTTTAAAGTAGACAGTGCGCTTGAAAGCCCGCAAGACTTTGAGCAAGTGATCATTCGCGCCGATAGCATGGGCCTAGTCAAAGTGAAAGACGTTGCTCGGGTTGAGCTTGGCTCAGTGCAATACATGGCGAACTCGTATCACAACAACCAAGCGGCGACGACCGTCTTTATGTATCGCTCGCCGACCTCGAATGCCATGGAAGTGGGTAAAGCGGCAAAAGAGTACATGGCTTCTACCCCGCTGCCTCAAGGCCTTAAAATCGATATCCCTTACGATGGCACAGTGTTCGTTGAAGCAGCCATCGATGACATCTTCAAAACCCTACGCGATGCCGTCGTATTGGTCACCCTGATCACCGTCCTGTTTTTACAAAGCTGGCGTATCACAGTCATTACTATTACGGCGATTCCTGTTTCTTTGATCGCAACCTTCGCTATCATGCTGTCGGCTGGAATGACCATCAATATCATCAGTATGTTTGGCTTAATTTTAGCCATCGGTATTGTGGTTGATGCGGCGATCATCGTGATAGAAAACGTCGAACGACTGTGTGAGGAAGACCCCAACCTAACCATCAAACAATCGGTTATCAACTCGATGCAGGAAGTAACCGGCCCAATCATCGCTTCGATGCTGGTGCTGCTTTCTGTATTTGCCCCAACACTATTCATGCCGGGTATGACCGGGATCTTGTACGGCCAATTTGGTATCGCGATTTCTGCGGCAGTGGTAATTTCAACCATCGTGGCACTGGTGCTCACACCTGTGATGTGTGTGCTACTTATGAAGCGTGGCGAAAGCAAAAAAATCTGGCTGTTCCGTGTCTTTGATAAAGGTGTGAACACCACGCGTGACGGGTTTGGCAAGTCGGTTAACTTCTTTGGCCGCAATACGCTACTCTCCATCACCATGCTGGCTGGCGTCTTTGGCAGTATCTACCTCCTTGGTAACAACACCTCAACGGGCTTCTTACCGGATGAAGATAAAGGCACCTTATTCGCCGTTGTCATGCTTCCTGATGGCTCTGCGCTGCACCGTACCGATGAAGTGCTTGAAGGGGTTTCCGAAAAGCTGCAACAAGTTAAAGGGGTGAAATCGGTAGTATCGGTGGCAGGCTTCAACCTTATCACCAACTCCACAGGCCCTAACGCTGGTCTGATGCTTATTACCCTAGACGATTATGCAAAACGTCAGGGTATTGAAGAGCTCAGCTTATGGACGGTTCTTGGACAAGCGCAAGGCATCGTCGATGGAGAAGACCAGATTTTTGGTATGGTATTCCCACCACCTGCGATCCCAGAGCTTGGTCTGGTGGCCGGTTTCGACTTAATGTTTAAAGATACACTTGCTCGCGATCCCGTGGAACTAGCTGAGGCGTCTTACGCTTTCATCGAAAAAATCAACTCAGACCCACGTGTTGTTGGCGCTTACACCACCTTTACGGCTAACACACCAAACATCAAACTTGAAATCGACCGCGAGAAAATCAAGATGATGGGACTACAAATGGATCAAGTGTTCAACACGATTCAAGCCCAGTTTGCTGGCTCATTCGCTGGTGAGTTCAACTTAAGCGGCCGTAACTTCTACGTGTTCGTTCAGGCAGAGCAGATCACTCGTAAACACATCGAAGATCTCAACTTCCTCACGGTACGTAACAGCCATGGCGAGCTCATCAACATCAGTAGTATTGTGAAACCTAAAGTGGTCTTCGGCCCGCAAGTTATCCAACAATTTAACTTGTCTCAGGCCGTAAACATTAATGGTTACCCAGCTCCGAGTTACTCTTCTGGTGACGCCATCAAAGCCGTTGAAGAGGCCGCGAAGCTGCTTCCACCGGGTTACGAAATCGAATGGGCAGGCCTAACCAAGCAAGAGCTTTCAGCAGGTAACTCTGCGCTCATCGCCTTCGCGATGGCCATCTTGTTTACTTACTTGCTGTTAGTGGCGCAGTATGAGTCTTGGGTAATCGCACTTTGTATCATCCTATCGGTTCCAACAGCGCTAGTAGGAACCTTGTTAACCGTATTCTTAATGGGTACCGACGTTAACTTATATGTTCAAATTGCGATGGTACTCTTGGTCGGCATGTCTGCTCGTAACGCCATCTTGATTGTAGAGTTTGCCAAAAAACTCCGCGAAGAAGACGGGCTTAGCATCGTTGATGCCGCGGTTACCGCCACACGAATGCGTTTTCGCGCCGTAATGATGACCGCGCTCAGCTTCGTATTTGGCTTGGTTCCGCTGATGTTCTCCAACGGCGCAGGCTACGCGGCCCAACAAGCCATCGGCTGGGGCGCGTGCGGCGGCATGGTATCGGCGACCTTCCTAGGCATGTTAGTCGTCCCTGTCATCTACATTTTGCTGCAAACGCTACGAGAAAAAGTTATCGGCGCCCCGAAAAACCTCACCACCTCGGCCCAATAACCCACTCCCCCCAACAAAGCTCTGCCCCCGCAGAGCTTTGCGTATCGCGCCTGTCCCCTCTTTCCAAGGACAGGCGCTTTTTTCTCAGGACAGACACTTTAATTGCATACACTTTTCCTCCATTACATGAATAACGTTCGCTTTTTTATCCGTGTTATTGGTTAGTTAGTCTCTTTCGGGACAGTTAGGGGGGAGTTAGATTGGATGCAGACACGACAAAAAGCCTATCTTTCGATAAGCGTTCAAAACCATTAAACTAAATTTGACTAATCGGGAAGGAAATACCCCGAGGCGCGTTTTCGACCTTTTTTGATGCTGGCGAGCTTCACTTCCTGCTTCGTCCCAACCATGACAGCTCTTGGTCGCTTGATGTTTTTTACTGCCGCTAACCAGTCGGCTTGACTTAGGTTCAAACGCTCTAATATTGGAGGTAGAGCAGCATCAATATAGCCTCCTTTATCGGCGCGGATCTGGCGGCCAGTCCAATCAACGAGCTCTAGATAGTCTGTAAAGCTAAAGGGGATCGCCTCTTGGTCTTGGTCGGATACTTGATCTAAAAATGGATGCATACATGGTAATGACTGCGGTTTCATTGCCCTGTTTATTCTTGCGATCAAAGAAGTGTATTCCGACTCTTCTGGGGTATCGGCAATGCCAGCGCGTACCGGGTTAAGGTCGTCATATACCATGCTACACAGGAGGCCCTTCTCGCCAACCAGAGATTGGCTGTCGTATCGACCATCCCAAAAATGTCCGGTTACTTCATCTTCTCGGTTCGCTTTTCTCGCAATGAACTGATTCACCTCCTTCATAAACCAATCGACCGCAAATAAGCGCTCACGCCATTTCTTTACTTCTTGAGAGACCCAATGCCGCTCTGCTTTGCTAAGCGATTCCCTCGCATACGCGCGTTTTACCATTGAAGGCAGGTGGTATAAACGGCTCCAGCGTTCAATAACTTGCCGACTTGTTAAGCTAAGCGCCTGTTCTTTATCAACATAAAGCACTGCATGATAATGGTTATGCATGATCGCATACGAGCTTAGCTTTATGCAGTACACACTGGCGACTTGGTGCAAGCGTTGCTCTAACCAAGATCGGCGGTGCCCAAAATCGGTTTGAGTAAACTCATCATAGCCGCACAGAAAACCACGCCGTACGCAACGGGTTGTGCAATGATAGTAACGGGTTGTTTCCAGGCAGATCTGCTGCTTTCTCGGTATAGTCATATTGATGCTTATGGATAAATTTACATCAAGGATAGAAGAGCTCGTCTAGGTTTGCAGTAGCAATTGTACAAATTTCGACCAGGGCGATAAATTTGTGTAATTAATGATTTTATTGGTTACTTGCGGTGCCTGTCCCTGCAAGAGGGGGGCTGTCCTCGTAACGGTGTGAAGTAGTAGAAAAGTGTGAGTTGTAATGCCTGTCCTTATAGTGGGCCTGTCCTTGGAAGGGGTTATGGCTGAGTGAGTTGGCGGCGGTAGTCGCGGGGGGAGCAGCCGTGGTATTGGCGAAAGCGGTGGGTGAAGTTGAATGGGTCGGGGTAGCCAAGACGCTGGGCAATCATGCCGATGGTCCAATCTTGGTAGTGCAGTAGGTCGGTGGCTTTTTCCATTCGCAGAGCGATTAAGCGCTGCTGGGTGGTGCAGCCATAAAGTTGCTTGCAGATCCGGTTGAGTTGTTCGACGCTTATGAAGCTCTGCTTAGCGATCGCTTTGACGCTCCACGGGTGGTGCAACTGGGATTCGACGTCGTTAAACACGCTCTGCACTCGTAATATGGTGTTGGAAGGCACGTCTTGATTGGCTGAACCAATCAGCAAGCGAGAGAGTTCACTGACGAACAATTTGCGGTAGCTCGTTCTGCCGCCCACTTCGATGTGGAGGAGGTTGAGCAGAGACCACACTGGCTCGCACGATGGTGTCACTTCGATGCGTTGGCCGCCATTGATCAAAGGCTGCCACTTTTCCACATCATTAAGTAACATCCATGACATTTTCCAGCCTACTTTAGGGTCGAGTATTTCAAAGCGAAATGGCTGATGGGCAGGCAAAATAGTGACGCTATTCGCTTCAATCAATTGGACTGAGTCTTTGGTGATAAGAGCACCTCGGCCTTCTAAGGTGAACAGTAAGGTGTGAATACTTGGCCCGCTGCGCTCTACGTGGTATTCATCTTGAAGGACGGTTAAGCCCGCCATGAAGACTTGGTTATCCACCAGCTCGGGAAAGTCCGATTGGGTTAAGAAGCGTTCCCGGCAATCGTCGCCCAGATAGATTTCATCATGCCAATGATTTTTTGGCTGAAATTTAGACATGTCAAATTCGCACAGGTTTTCTGGTTTTTTAAACATTTTGTTTATGCTCGTACTTCGTTATATTTTGCGCTCAAACAGGAGGGCAAATAATGATGAAAACACACTCTTTAACACCAACCGTTCGCCCCTATGCGCTGCTACCTCGAGTGCTAAAACTCGCGTTTCCTGTCGCTGTTCAAAGTGCACTGGTTTCTATCTTAGCTTTGGCTGACGTATTGATGGTCAGCGACTTTGGTCAACACGCGACGGCCGCCGTAGGCATTGCCTCAAAATGGCAATTTGTCGCAGCTATGATTATGGCAGGTTTATCTGCGGCAACCGGAGTACTTGTCTCACAATATTGGGGCAAAGAAGACAAAGTGCACGCCAAAACCGTCACGATGCAAGCGCTAAAATTTGGCACCATCGTCATTGTGCCCGTGATTGCCATTATGACGCTGTTCGCCAGCCAAATTATGTTACTGCAAACCAGTGACGAGCAAGTGATCAATTTGGGCGCCGAGTACCTATTGTACAGCTTCCCACTGCTGCTGTTGACGCATTTTGTTATGACCATTGAGTCATCTCTGCGCTCAAGTGGTGATGCGGTGCTGCCGTTGATCATTGGCGCGATCACCGTTGCCATCAACATCGGCCTAAACTTTTTGCTGATCCGAGGTGGCTTTGGCATTCCGGCGATGGGCGTCGCAGGGGCGGCTCTTGCCACCACGCTCGCTCGGTGCCTGCAAGTGATTATGATGGCGGCCGTATTGGTTGGGCGCAACAACTGGCTGGTCAGTAGCCATTACATTAAAAACCATCACACGCTATGGATGTCGTTTAAAAAGCTGGCGATCCCAAGCTCGTGTAGCGCTGTGCTATGGGCAGCAGGTACACTCACATACCAAATGATCATCGGCCATATGGGCACCACCGAGCTTGCGGTATACAGTATGATTGGGCCTTTTGAGTCACTCTGCTACGCGATATTCTTTGGTATTTCCGTCGCTTGTTCGGTGCTAGTCGGGCAATCACTGGGCCGAGACGAGTTTGAACATGCCCAGGCGATCTCCACGACTATTATTAAGTGGGTCATTGGGTTAGGCATAAGCTTAGGTGCCATGTTGTACCTTGGCCGAGACTGGGTGATCAGCGCACTCAACTTAGAACAGCCAGAGCTCTACGTACTCGCGCTACCGGCGCTGGGCGTGATGGCCTTTGGGATCTGGGTAAGAATGTTGAACATGATCATTATTAATGGCGTGCTCCGCGCGGGTGGCGAACACATGTTCTTTATTCGCATGGACTTGATCGCCATGTGGTCATTTGGCATTCCACTAACCGCCTTTGGCGCTTTCATTGGTGAGTGGAGCTTTAGTTGGGTCTACCTTGCGATTGTCAGCGAAGAGTTTGTACGCTTGTTTCTTTGCTACCGCCGCTATCGTGAAAAGCGCTGGGTGGCCAATTTAACCTTGCAAACCGCATAAATATCATCCAAACAAAAGGGCAGCGAATTCGCTGCCCTTTTTCATTCTTCATTGCTTAAGTCGTTAAGCGTGCGATTTTGCGGTGTTCTGCGCGATTTTCACGATCACCTTCACCGACTGCTCCATCTGTTCAATGGAAATGAACTCGTGGATACCGTGGAAGTTATAACCCCCCGTAAAAATGTTCGGACAAGGCAGGCCCATGAACGATAGGCGGGCACCATCCGTACCACCACGAATAGGCTTAATCATCGGCTCGACATCACACTCGATCATGCTCTGCTTGGCAATTTCAATAATATGAGGGTGCGGCTCTACCATCTCTTTCATGTTGCGGTAACAGTCCGTCAGCACCAGTTCGACATGGCCTTTATTCAAGGTGGCGTTAAGCTCATCCACTTTCTGCTGCATAAAGGCTTTACGGCGCTCGGTTTCGCTGGCATCAAAATCACGAATAATGTAGCCAAGCTCGGTTTTCGCCACGCTTGGTTCCATCGATTTTAGGTGATAGAAACCTTCATAGCCTGATGTCGTCTCTGGCGTTTCATCGGCAGGCATCATGGTTTGAAACTGAGCAGCGATGTTCATCGAGTTGATCATCTTGCCTTTCGCTGTGCCAGGGTGAACATTCACCCCATGGCAGATCACATCGGCACTGGTGGCATTGAAGTTTTCATATTCAAGCTCCCCTTGCGGGCCGCCATCAACGGTGTAAGCCCATTTCGCCCCGAACTTCTCAACATCAAACCGATCCGCACCACGGCCAATCTCTTCATCTGGAGTAAAGCCGACACAAATATCACCATGCTTGATCTCTGGGCAGGCTTGAAGATGCGCAATCGCCGTGAGAATTTCTGCAATCCCCGCTTTATTGTCGGCGCCCAATAACGTGGTGCCGTCGGTGGTGATAAGGTTGTGACCATGCAGTTCGTGTAGATCTGGATAGTGGATTGGAGACAACACTTCATCACCGATCCCCAAAGCGATATCGCCGCCTTGATAGTCTTCAATCAGTTGCGGTTTTACATCTTTGCCCGATGCATCAGGCGCGGTGTCCATATGGGCGATAAAGCCGATCGCCGGAACAGGGTAATCCACATTGGCAGGCAAGCGAGCCATCAAGTAACCGTGCTCGTCTAAGCTGACATCGACTAAGCCTAGTTCGATCATTTCTTGTTTCAATTGCTTAGCAAACACCAATTGACCAGCACTGCTCGGGCAGTGGGCGTTTTTAGGATCAGACTTGGTATCAAAGGTCACATAGCGCAAAAATCGTTCGACTAATTGTTTCATAATTATCTCGATGTTGTGGGCTTGTCTCAGCCCTAAATACTACATAAGGGTTCTATTGGAACCATAAACACCAAGATATATTAATCAGAATAATATTCTGCGCTTTGCGATGGGTCAGGTTTTACTCTCTTCTTGTGCCACCAAATAAGAGGTTATAATCGTTACGTGATTGTCATCAACTTGAAAAATATCGCAAAAGCAGAATGCTCTTTCCGCATCACCGTGGCCTTGCACCACTAAGTGAGTATCCCCTTCAAACTGACTGGATATTTGCAAAGTAACAGGCTCTTGGGCTATCTGATAGCAAATCGCTCGCACCGCATCAGCGCCATGGATCGCGTCTTTGCCGACATTTCGCCACTCCACGTCGGGGGCTAGAAACGGCATCAGTTCATCGACATCACCACACGAAAAGGCCAAGCAGGCATTTTTGAGTTTCTCTTCCATGTTAACTCTCCAGTTATTAATACTGCTAAGTATAGAAGCATTTGAATGGTTTCTACCAAAAGATCAATTACCTAATTCCGATTTCTGCGAGTCGAAAAACGCTAGGCAAGATTGCGCTTTCTCCACCAACCCTCTAGTGTGAGTAACAAAGCCAACTCGCAACCCAATAGATACTAGGAAAGCCCATTGAATTTTTTTGATCGACTCAATGTCTACTTCTACCACAACGAGCGCCAGAGAAAATGGCCAAGCAACAAGCCCAAAATCCTTGGTTGGCGAGACGAGGCCTCTCAACACGCTCGCTTTGACGTTATCGCAAACCAAGCTGACTTCAATGGTAAAAGTGTCCTCGACCTCGGTTGCGGCTATGGGGACTTAAAGCCCTTCTTAGATGAGCGTTATCACCTAGCCAACTACACTGGCATCGACCAACACAAAGCCTTCATCGCTAGCGCCAAACTAAGGGACCTAGCCAACGCGCGCTTCATCCACGCCGACTTTGCCAGAGCCAAGCTCGCGGCTCATGACATAATTGTTGCATGCGGGTCATTAAACTACGCCAGCAGTCAACCCGATTACCTGTTTACGATCTTGCAAGGAATGCACCAACTCGCCCGAGAAACGGTAATTGTAAATCTATTGGATAAAGCGCAGTTTCCCAGCGATAAATTACTGCGTGGCTATCACCCCCAGCAAGTATTAAGCTTTTGCAAAAAACTGTGCCCAACGAGCAGCCTCATCACGGGTTACGCCAACGATGACTTTACTATTGTGATGAATAAACTCGGCCGCTAATCCGAACAAGTTCCCCTTCTCAATGGCAAATACATCGCCATCAGTTATGCTGTTTATAGGAGCAAAAGTGAGGGCGAAATCGTGGAGATAAAACGTGAGTTAACCCAGTGGGATGGCAAGTCAGTCGAAATGGCGAGCTTGATCTACCAAGAGCACCATTTTGAGTCCTATTTTATCGATCAGCTCATCGCGCTGTGCCAAGATAAAGAGTTCGAAGTTGGTGCCACTTGGCTGCTCAAACACCACTTTGAAGCGGGTGAGCAATTAACAGAGTCCGAGATAGCGCAAATCTACACCAACTTGGCGCAGTTACACCATTGGGAAGCCAAGCTGCACATTTTGCAAATCATCCCCTATATGCCTATCGCACCGATGCAAAAAGAGACAGTAGAGCAATTTATTCGCCATTGCTTAGCCGATAGAAACAAGTTTTTACGTGCCTGGGCCTATAACGCCCTGTATGTGCTTTCTCAGCAATACGCCGAATACCTGCTAGACGTGAAGAAACTGTTTAAGATCGCGCTAAAAAAAGAAGCACCGTCGATAAAAGCGCGCATTAAAAATATCTTATTATCTAACCAAAGCCCTTAAAGCATCGCGCCGTTATACCCCATACACCACTTGGTTGCGGCCCAAATCTTTCGCTTCGTATAAGTAGCTGTCTGCGGTTTTAAACATCTCGTCGAGTTGCTGGCCATCCTGCCCATATTCCGCAACCCCAATACTGGCAGAAACGGTAATTTTATGGCCTTGAATATCAAAGGTGTGTCGCGAGAGCACTTTTCTTAAATGCTCTGCCACGGCGCGGGCTTTGTGTCGTGTTGAATAGGGCAGCAAAACACAAAACTCCTCCCCACCGACACGATAGACCGAATCGGACATGCGTACTGATCCCTTCAATAAGCTCGCCACTTTGATCAGCACTTCATCACCGACATCATGGCCATATTGGTCATTTACCGACTTAAAAAAGTCCAGATCGACCACCAATAAACTAAACACATCCGTTTTGCGTCTGTGGGTGCTGACCAGTTTCTCGAAACAGAGCGCGAGGCTTAAACGATTATCAATTTTCGTTAGTGGATCTAAAATGGCGAGTGAGGTTAACTGCTGCTCTGTGCGCTCTCGATTTCGCTCGTAAACATGGGCAATAGACCAAATCGACAACAAACAGACCGAGACATTCACCGCTGAGTTTATCGCTAAAATAGAGTCTGGCTGGCTCACCTGCCAACCATAAACCAGCACACCACAGGGCACGATAACCAGATTTAAACGCACCCCATTAGATTTCCCTAACAATAAATAGGCAATGATAGGGCAGATAAACAGCCAAACAAATAAGGTAGCCGACGCCGGAGTAGAGAAGATGGCGAACAAAATAATGGCGGTGATGGTTAAAACATAAATCGCAGGTTGCAAAGGTTGGTGGCGAAAGGTGTCGGCATAGCAAAACAGATAAGCAGAATAAATAGAAAAACAAAGTTCAATCAGGCCCAGCAACTCCTGATCCAAGATCAGCAAATTGACGCTGCCGAATATCAACCCAGCCAATAGGGTGATAAAGCTCATTCCCTTTAGCATTTTTACTCGAAACAGCTGTGATCGGTTTAGCCATTCGACGTCCAAGTCCATCTGTTGCATTACCAGTTCCATTCGCTACGCTTGTGCACCTAGTCGCATTTTGGAACAGATTTCACATTTGAACAACTTTTAACCTTTAGAAGAAGTCATTTATCTGATCTAGGTATTATTTTTATTTTTGCCTTAAAAAGGCCTGAGCTCACTAGTAAGCAAATCGAGCCGTAAACACAAATTCCCAGTGGTAAATATGCACTTTGCCGTCATAGGAGGTACAATATCTTGTGTCTCTTGGTTTTTGCAGAAAAGAATAACTATCTCGCTCTCACCGCTTCAAGCAGTGAATTAGGCTCTCGCCGCCAATTAAGTGTTAACAGATTGATACAAAATGGTAAATTGTCGTTTATTGGTCGTGCATACCCAATTGCAAAAAAAAATAGCGCCAAACTGAGGCGCTATTTATCTCAAACCAATATTGACCCATCGAGCTACACAAACACTTGCGCTTTTTCGAGCAATAGTTTGGGTGAAGGCCAAACAATCATCCGCTCTGCAACTTGGGTGCCGCAAGGAGAGTTCCAATGGCTTTGTTGCGACTCTTCACCGCCGAGTGCTAAATAAAACTGCTTCGCAGCCACATTTTGATCCAACACCTCGAGGTAAAGGCCTGAATCCGGAAAATACTTTTCCGTCCACTTCGCCGCTTCCAGCATCAGTTGGGTGCCCAAACCATGGCCTTGATAAGCCGAGTCGACATGCAAGTTATCAATCATGGTGCCATGGTCAAAGTTATGATTGCCGTAAACGCAGATAAACCCGCACAAGGTATCGCCCTCTTCCAAAAGCAGCACACTTTGATTAAACGCCGGGTTCGTTAAACGGGTTTGCCAAATCACCAACCGATCATCGGCGGCGTATTGGTCTAAATATCCATCAGTCACGATGCCGCGATAATGCTCTTGCCAACTTTTGGCATGCAACTTCGCAATCTTGGCATAATCCTGATATTCAGCCTCTCTTAGTTCCACTCGCTCCTCCTTGAGTGATGATGTTTTCCTTTATTCCTTGATACAGTAAAGCAAAAACACCCGAAACATTCACCTTTTAAATGGACATTCACTGCAAAACAGCCAAAAACTCCAACTAATCACACGAATATCATGCTTTTTTGCATATATTTCTCTGCATGGCGATGGAATATAAAAAAAGAGAAGCGATGGCTTCTCTTTCGGTTTGACCAGTTGCTTGTAAGCTAAGTGCTAAAAAAGGTAAGGGGCAACATAAAGAGGGGCAAGGGTTAAACCATGTAGATAACGCGCGCCGCGAGCGCTATCAATACCACACCCGAGATACGGTCTATCCATTGCGCTTTGGTGCGGATTTTTTCTAGCACGATAGCGCTTGATAGCAGCATAGTAATAAGGCTATACCACAGGCCGTCGACCACAAGTGGAGTGACCACAATCACCGCACGGCTGCTAAGCTCAGTGCCAACCGCGACAAACTGACTAAATAGCGCAATAAAAAACAGCGCGATTTTGGGGTTAAGCAAAGAAATCATCAACCCCTCACGAGCCGATGCCCATATAGACACCTTATTGCCCGCTTCCAACCTTGCCGCAACACCACCTTTGGAGCGCAGCGCATTGACGCCTAAGTAAGCCAAATAGAGCGCTCCGGCATAGCTGATGGTTTGAAACAGCAGAGGCGATTGCTCCAACAACACCGCTAACCCTATCAGAGTCACAAAAGCGTACACCCCAATGCCCGCTGCGTGCGCCCACGCCGTCGCCAAACCATTCGCCCGTCCACCAGCCAAAGTGTGCTTGGAAACCATCACTAAACTCGGCCCAGGAGACATGGCGCCAAGTAAAGATATCGCGAACAAAGAAAGCCAAATACTAACCGTCATCATCTACTCCTTAATATGAGGCAAACAACATAGCAAGCCATTGCCATCAATTGAAATCAAAGCTTATCATTGCGGTTATGATTTGAAATCATGACTGGTGATATGTATCGAGTACATTGACCCTTGCATCGCTTGTAAAATTTGCTGCCTCAACCACTGATGAATTGGGTCATGGTCAAACTTAGGCTGCCAGATCAGCCAATATTTGTGTTTGTCCATCGCCATTTCGAGCGGACGATAGCAAATGTCCATGGTTTTGGCCAAGTTGTGGGCAATATGCTCGGGGATCACCATTAAGCAGTCACTGCGACACAACCGATTCATGGCAGCGGAGAAAAAGGGCACTTTCAAGCTAATATGGCGCTGATAGCCCGCCTGCGTTAACGCCATATCCACAGCGCTGTCTTTGTCCCCTCCCCCGGTCACTTTGATGTGGGCGTAGTGACTCAACTGTTGGCAGCTAATCGATGAAAACTGACTCAAGGGGTGGGATTTGGCCATCACGCACACCGAGTGATCCTCACCGATTTGCTGGCTCGATAACCCTTTAGGCGCTGCTGGTAACATCGTCGACGCCAAATCGATACCACTAAGGTGAAAGCGCTCCAACAGCTCTGGCTGCCACAGTTTATAATGCACCCGCGCCAAAGGCGCTTGAAGCGTGATAGGTTCGAGCAGATCGGGCAAAACATATTGGGCGACATAATCACTGGAGGCAAAAACCAGTTCACCACGCCACTTCTCAGGCTCAAATCTATCGAGCTGCAATACCTGATCCACGTTAAGCAAAATCGCGCCTATCTGCTCATGCAGTTGCGTTGCCCTTCGCGTTGCAACGAGTTGATTACCTTGACGAATAAGCAGTGGATCGGCAAATAGCTCTCGGCATTGCGCCAACTGACGGCTCACCGCCGACTGCGTTAAGTGCAAACGCGTCGCCGCGCGGCTAACGTGGCATTCATCAATTAACACATACAGTGCGCGCAGCAAATTTAAGTTCACATTGTCCAATGTTGCTTCCTACTTTTTCGAGTTAACACAAACGCGCAGCGCCCACCTGCGATGGGGCGACTCGCCGTTGCCACTATATCAGCGCCAACTAACAAACGAATAACATTTCTTCAAGCTATGATCAATTTGGCCGATAGCTCTTCTATACTATTGATAAACAATTCAACAAAATTATAAAAAATTCGGCTTTATCGCAGGAAAAGCGACCAAACATGTACCATAATTTTTGATAAATCAATCAATAAACCTTATTGAGCAAGGTTAAGGGAAGACCATGAAATTTCGCCATAAAATTGTTGCAGCTTCATCCGTGCTGTTGCTGCTAATTTTGACCCTTCTCACCACTCAGCAATACTTTGCGATGAAAAGTGAGCTCGAGATGCAAGTCACCACTAGCGTCAGTGAGATCGTAGATGGAGTTCGAAATACCGTTTCGTCCGATATTAAAAGCAAGAAAGACATAGGCGCCTACGCAACCAGCTTAATTGAGGACGCCATTAGTGATGGAAACGCCGACAATATCGAAGACATTATTAGCCAGCGCATTGTCAAAGACACCTTCTTACTGGCAGGTCTTGGTATCGAAGCTGATGGCTCTCATGTCAGTAATGACCCAGGCTGGGATCCAGGGCCGACATGGGACCCCCGTGTAAGGCCTTGGTATATCGACGCTAAGAACGCTGGCTCTCTGATCATTACCGCACCTTACGCCGACTCGGCAACTGGTGAAATCTTGGTCTCCATTGCCGAGCCAGTAAAAGAAAATGGCCGCTTTATTGGGGCTATCTTCTACGATGTAAGCTTGGCCGGTCTTGCCAAAATCGTCAACAAAGTCAACCTGTTTGACGCGGGATACCTCTTCATTGTGGCTGGTGACGGCACCATCATTGCCCACCCAGACGCCGAAAAAAATGGCAAGCCGATGAAAGAGTTCTTGCCAAACGTGGCTATCCAAGAAGCCACCCAAGAAATTGAGTTAAACGGCCAAACCTTTGCGACCGACTTTTCCAAAATCCCGGGGGAAGACTGGTATGTTGGCGTGATGCTCGATGAAGATATCGCCTATTCTGCGGTAGACGAATTGCGCAATAGCTCTATCATGTATGCCTTGATTGCATTGGTCATCTCTATTGTGGCGCTTTTGTTATTAATCAAAACCTTAATGGCACCGCTGCAAACGCTCAATCAAGCCATCCAAGACGTTGCCTCGGGCCAAGGCGATCTCACCAAACGCCTCAACACCAACACCGACCCTGAGTTTGCCGAGTTGGCGAGCGGTTTCAATACCTTTGCAGAAACTTTACAAGAGCGCATCAAGCGCACCAAAGAACTCAGCCAAGCCATCATGTCGGTCACCGAAACCACCGCCGATGGCGCCAAACATTCCGCCAGCGCGATGGCAACTCAAATGCAAGAGCTTGAGCAACTGGCCACCGCCATGAATGAAATGGCCACCACCTCTTCCGATGTCGCCGGTAACGCGCAAGGCGCGGCGAGCGCTGCCAAAGAGGCCGATACCGCCACCGAAGATGGTAGCCGAGTATTCAACCATACGACTCAAGCGATCAGTACCTTATCAGACCGGATAGACCAAGCGGTGGAAGAGGTGAAGCAGCTTGAAAGCGCCACGGCAAACATCGAAACCATCTTGAAAGTGATCAACGACATCGCAGATCAAACCAACTTGCTCGCGCTCAATGCCGCCATTGAGGCTGCGCGTGCCGGTGAATCTGGTCGCGGCTTTGCCGTGGTGGCAGACGAAGTGCGTACCTTAGCTCAAAGAACTCAAGAGTCGACCACAGAAATTCGCAATATGATTGAACAATTACAATCTGGCGCTTCTGCGGTTGCAACGGCGATGGGACAGAGCAAAGAAACCGCAGACGACACTGTCACCCAAGCTCAAGAAGCGAACCTAGCGCTAGAGCGTATTCGCGCGGCAATTCAGCAGATCAGTGATATGAATATTCAAATAGCCTCCGCGGCCGAAGAGCAAAGTCTGGTTGCCGAAGAGATCAATAACAACACCATCAACATTAAAGATCTTTCCGTACAAGTTGCCGACTCCGCAGACGGCACCAATGAAGCCATGAGTCTTCAGTTGCAACACGTGCGTGACCAAGATGAAGTGATGAGTAAGTTCATCGTTTAACCACCAACCCCAGCCTTAGTACCAAAAAGCGCCAACTTATTCGTTGGCGCTTTTTTTGATTTCGACCCGTTACAACCCGCTTGAGTCGTTAATTCAACCAGGTGATGCGCTCTCCTTGCGATTCAGTAGCCAATAGCTCACCAACGCCCCTAGCACCGCGTTAATTGGCACAACACCAGGTAAGAGAAAACCAGCAAGCCCCCCAATCATCACCGCAATAATCCCTGGCCAATGAATGCTTTTCATCTCAATTTCACTGTAGTCTTGATAGCGTTGACGATTTTGCACAAAATCGGCAATGATCACCGCGCCGATAGGAGGAATAGCCAAAGAGAGAAAGCTCAACCACTCAATAAAGTGGTTATATACCCACATGGCCAATAAAGTGCCGATCACTCCGTTCAGCATAGCAAGACGGTGACTAGAGCGCCCTGTCACGTTCGCAAAAGCTAAGCCAGAGATATACAAAGCATTATCATTGGTCGTCCAGATGTTCAGGCCCAAAATGACCACCGCAGGGATCATCAGCCCCTGAGCAAGCAATACATCGAACAAATCCGCATAACCGACAGATGCCAAGCCTAGCGCCCCAAAAATAAACATCAATGAGTTACCAACAAAAAAGGCCAACATAGTCACCAAAACCGCTCGCTTATGACCACGACAAAAGCGTACAAAGTCTGCCGATAAGGTGCCCGCGCTAATAAACGACCCCACTACCATCGCCATCGCCCCGGCATAATCAAGGGGCTCACTTTGTGGCTTAGAAAAGTGTTCTGGGTTTATTCCATTGACCGCGTTAAACAGCGAGTAACCACCAATTAACAAAATGGCAGGCACCGCAATCGCCGAGAGGAAAATCAACGCGCTGATGCCAAAGTACGCGGTACTAACCATCAAAAGACCTGAAAAAAAGATCAAGACATTAATATCAATCCCCAGCACGCTATTGACCGGGATCGCAAACATCGCCACGCCGACCCCAAACCAGCCCACTTGCGTGCCGCCAAGCAAAATTGAGGGCAACCACGAACCTTTAGAGCCAAAAGAAAAGTGAGTAAGCAGATGGGTAGAGAGCCCGGTTGAGCAACCGATATAACCTAAAACCGAGGTATAGACCCCAAGCACCAAGTTTCCGACTAATACAATGAGGATGAACTCCTCAGTGTCTAGGCCAGAGTAGACTACCCCTCCGGTGAGCATGCTGGCCGAGAAAAAGGTCAGCCCAACCAGCACGAGGCCAAGTGACAAGGTCTTTTTACGCGCATAATGCGGGACAGGCCGTAAGCTGTAGTTATCATCAAAAATCACAGCGCTTCCTCGCGGCTCGACAGGTGATAGTCACTAAAGCTGGTCACCCGGTTGCGGCCAAGGCGCTTAGAGCGATACAAACAGCGGTCGGCTTGCTGCATCAAATCGGTAATAGACTGCTTGGCCGCGTACTGGGCAACACCAAAACTGCAGGTCACTTTTCCTACATCGGAATACGCGTATGATTCGATCTGCTCTCTCAAGGTATCGGCAATTCGACGAGCCTGCCTTTCATTGCGGCCTGGGCAAATAATAATAAACTCCTCTCCCCCCCAGCGCCCAACCAGATCGGAGCCCGAACTGTGAACGGAAAAGAGATCGGCCACACTCTTCAGCACCCTATCTCCAACAAGGTGACCATAACGATCATTGAGCAACTTAAAATGATCCACATCGCCTAAAATCACACTAAAGGGCTTATGGCTAAAGCGGTACTGTGACACTTGCTCAGCCATCACCATATCAATGGTATAACGGTTATATAGCCCAGTCAGTCGGTCTTGGGTTGAAAGCGACTGCAACTTGTTAAATTGCAAACGCAGCACATAGTAACTGTAGGCAATGGCAGCAATAATGATCAGCCCAATCACCACCACCGCCCACACCAAACGGTAATCAACAATCGGTCGATAAGTAACGGGTGCCCAGGTATTCATAATGGAGGTATGCAGCTTTACATCCATTTTTTCTATTGCTTTATTTAAGATGGTCGCCAAGATAGGTTCATCGCTGCGCACCGCCGCGCCAAGTAAAAAGGTTTGAGGTAACTGGCTGCCAATGAGCAAATTAGGAAAGTTGTGCTGCAACTCATAAGTCAGCAAAGGCAGCGCGCCAAGGTAACCAAACAACTGCTTATCACGTACCTTTTCAAGCCCCTGTATATGTGACTCTGTCTGTACAAAAGTCACCAAGGGATACGCCTCTTTTAAGTGTTCAATGGTGGGGTTACCACGCGCATAGCCAATCGCTTGCCCTGTTAAACTGTCTAAGTTTGCCGTATAAGGCGTTTTCTGATGGATCGCAACAGCCACAGGTAACGACAAATAAGGCTTAGTGTATTGCGCATAAGCAAGACGGTTTTTACGAGCAAAAGAGAGGGACAGAAAATCGCATTCACGCATTTTGAACTTAAACTGCGCCTCCGCCCACGAATGTGCCGTTACAAGCTTAAGCTCTATGGCTAAACTTTTAGCCAAATAATTAAGGTAGTCACCGGTAACGCCTATCGACTGATCATTCAACTTACCTTCAAGGGGCATCAAGTTAGGGTGAGAGCAGTACGTCAGCTCGCCTTTATTGCGCAAATAATCTCGCTCATTTTTATTCAGATTTAACACGTTGACACTCGGTGACGAGGATTGACTAAACCATTTACTTTGTAAGCTAGCAATACGCTGCGAAGAGACATCCGCCAACGCCTTATCAATAATAGTCGGCAACAAGGGCCAATCATGGCGCACAGCGACCTTCCATTGTGTCGGGGCGAAACCTTCCACGTCATTTAAAGAAAAAAGGCGAAGTTGAGAGGTGAAGATCTTGCTTAAATAGTAGGCGATCACTTTTTCATTTCCGAGCCCGGCCACAGCATCGCCGCTGGCGACCGCCTCAATCAAACGCAAAGTATCTTCGACTAAATAGGCTTGTTTATCGGGATAACGCTGCGCTAACACCTGAGCTTCATGGGAGCCTGAAACCACCGCAAACGGCCCCGCTAACTGGTTAAACTTGTTGCTCGTCTGGCCAGAATTGCCACTCACGATCGCACTCGACATGGTAAAGAGCGCACGCTGATTAAACCGAGCTAGGTCGGAGTGTTCGTTGCCCTCGGCTAAATAACTGCTGAGATCCACGTCCTTGTTGTGCAACAGCTGTGCGCTTTGCTGCCACGGCCCGGCTTCAACAAACTCCACCTGCGCACCGACCTTCTGCGCCACCAATAGCATCAGCTCTACCGTATAACCTTTTGCCTCACCAAACTCGCGATAATTGTACGGAGGCCAGCTATTATCAGCGTGGAGCCGCCACACAGGGTGATGCTCAATAAAGTCTTTTTCATCCGCCGTTAAGAGTGCGGCAGACACGGTCAATGGCACCAGTGCCAATAGGTGTAGCGAATAGCGAAAAAGAGAATAGATAGACGTTATCAATAGGGGCCTTTACTACACATCAAAACAACACAGACCGTGGCCAAACAACAAACATTCAGCCGCGACCATGAAAGTGTGACACTCATTCCATATCTCAATGGTAGTGTATATTACTCTAAGTTGAAACCGCTTATTGATAAGCTCATCAAGCCAATAAACGGTCAATACTTAAACTGACTCACTTTATTGTTTAGCTCGTTGGCTTGCTCAGAAAGCCTGACCACCACTTGGTCAATTTCGTCGGTTTGATTGTTCACCTGCATCGACGCATCGGCAATCGTGGTAATGCTCGAACTAATATCTTCAGTTACCGCGGATTGCTCAGTCGCCGCTGTGGCAATTTGAGTATTCATATCATTGAGCTCAAGTAACATGGTGCTGATCTGACCCAGCATATCAGCGTTGGCTTGGCAGCTTTCGGTTCCTCGCTCCACTGATTCATTGGCATTGCCAATGCCATCGACGACCGCTTGAGTTTCTCGTTGTAGCGATTCAATTTTACTTCGGATCTCTTCGGTTGAAGATTGGGTTCGGCCAGCAAGCGAGCGCACCTCATCTGCCACCACGGCAAATCCACGTCCTTGCTCTCCCGCCCTCGCGGCCTCTATCGCTGCATTCAAGGCTAATAAATTGGTTTGTTCGGCAATAGATTGGATCACATCTAGCACTTCACCAATCGAATTACTTTCCACCAACAAGCGTTCAATCGCTTGATTGGCATCATTCATTTGATCGGTGAGCCGCGCCATTTCACTGCCGAGGGTTTGCCCCACCTCACTGCTTTTTTCTCCCGTACTTGCCGCGTCACGCACGTAATCGGCGGCTTTACTGGCAAACTGAGCCACCTCAGCAACCGAAGCGCTCATTTCGTTAACGGCGGTCGCAACTGCATCCGACTTATTGTGTTGCTCGGTCACGGCCCCGCGGGTATCAGTCATGCTGGTTGAGATCTGTTGACTACTTTGAGTCAGTTGATTGGTCGCCTGCGCGAAATCACCGATGATCCCTTGCAGCTTACTAAACAGGTCGTTCAATGATGTCGCAAGCTCCGCCATCTCATCTTTACCATCGGCCGCTAACCGTTCAGTTAAGTCATTATTTGCACTGATTTGGCCCACTTTAGCGGTGGCATGAATAATCGGTCGCGCGATGCTCGCCCCGACTAAGTACGCCCCAAACCCAGCCAGAGCAACCAAAATCACGCTGCTCAAAGCGACACTAGTGAACACCGCTTGGTTTAAACTCTCGACATCTTGCAGCGCTTCCGCTTGATCGATTTCACTCAGCAAACCCCAGCGCATACCGGAGATATTGACCGGAGCAAAAGCCGATAGCACCGGCACTCCGCGGTAGTCCTTAATGATCTCAATCCCGGTTTGGCCACTTAACGCCGCGCTACTGCCCACGGTTTTTATGGGTTGACGACCAATCGCGCTCTCTTTTTGATCAATTTGCTCGATGGTACTTTGGCTAACCCCCGCCGCTCTTAACGCCTCTAAATAGCCCGCTTTGTCTTCCAGCAAGAAGCGAGATTGGCTACGCAACAAGGTATCTTGGCCAACCAAGTAGGTCTCGCCACTCAAGCCAAGTCCGGCTTCCTGCCAACGTTTATCATTCGTCATGATGGCGTTAATTGCATCGATGGGCATTTGAAAAACCAACACACCTAAACGCGTCCCATCGGCATACACTGGAGTTGCCATAAACGACGCTGCCGCTTCATAGGAGGGATAATAAGGTTTAAAGTCCACTAAGTGCACCTGACCTTTTGATTTGTTTGCCGCCCCTTGAAAGGCACTGGCAAGGCCACTATCTCGATAAGGGCCAGCGCTTAAGTTGGTGGCATAATCCAACTCTTTAAATACGGAATACACCACATTGCCTGTGTTATCGATAAGGAAAATATCGTAATAGCCGAACGCTTCTAAAAAGTGGCGAATAGCCGGATGATACCTTGCATGGGCGGCATCGTAATCGCTACCCAAACTATCGCGGTCCAAATTGTGTTTCTCGCCTAAGCCGTTCGGGTTTACCCCAATATAGCGGGCTTGCAAAGCACGCCCCACCTCATCAAGCTGTAGATAGCGGCTCATTTCATTGGCCGACGTTCCGGAGTTGCCTTGCTGGTATGTGCTACCAAACTGGCTGGAATAGTAGTTTTTCAACGCGCTATAGTCACCACTAGAGACCTCTTGATAAGGGTAGTTGGCATAAGATTGGCTAAAGTCTCGCAACGCATCTTGGGTGGAGAGTGTCGTAGCTAAGGTCTGTAGCTGATTCTCGATAGATAAAAAATAGCGTTCGATCTCAGATCGCTTCATCTCTCGGATCGAAATAAGCTGGCTAGATGCTCGCTCATACAAAGCCTGTTCAGATAAACCTGACGCACGCCATGCCACAAATGCGCCACTGACTACTACACCTAACGCACACAATGACGCGCACGCAATGATTATTTTGGTCGCAATCTTCATCTCTCACACCTCTTTTCTACCACAGCAACATGGGGAGACGTATTTCACCGCCAGCTCACTCTGTTTCATATAGAGCACAAAATGATGCTTTTTGCACTACATAGACAGTCTGGTACAAAAAATCGGAGTTGTGAAATGTGATTCAGATCAATTTTTATAAAGCCATCAAATAGCCAAGGTTATTCAGGGGGTAACGAGGAAAAAATAATTATCTAGCAGTATCGCGATGAGGCCATGAACCACATGGCCTAAATAGAAGGGATGAATCAGATGCTAATAGAGCAAGCCCGCTAGTACTGCACTAACGCAAACGAACGAGGGGCCAAGCGTAGGGTGATTTCACCATTTTTAGCACCAATTTGAGACGAAGCGATCAGCTCTTTGCCGCCAGGACTCTTTATCTTTTGGCTCACACTTTTGTCACCTTTATTAATGGCGACTAAACCTTTTGTCCCGCGGCGGAAAACCAGCAGATCTTTATCACTGGCTAGCATTTGCATTGGCTCGCCGTGCACCACATTATGAAAAGCGATCATCTTCGCCATCCAAGGGTGTTGCCACATATCTTGCCAGCGCGGTTGCCCTTGGCGGTTTTTGATGCCACTGGTGTCTAAGTCAGCGTAAATCAGCGGTACACCGCCATCACGACCTAATATGTAAGCCAGTGCCAACCACTCCATCTCTTCGTCCAGCAGCATGTCCAAAAACACATCATTGTTGGGAATATCATGGGTCACAGTAAACGTGATCGCTCGTCGATTCGACAGCGCCTGACCGAGCGAATACGGGTTCACTAACCCCTCTAAGGAGCCCTTGGTACTAAAAGCGTCGAACAGGGTCGTAAACAGCGGAAAATCGTATGCGGCTAAGCGAGTTTGCGCTAAATAGGGCTGCAAAAAAAGCTCATACTCTTCTTTCGTCGCGCCACCATCGGTGATAATTTCCCCAAAAATATGCATGCCATCGGTGATGTCGGCGGTCCATACCTTGGCAAGGTGCTCTAACGTCATGTGCTTAGCGGCATCGATTCGAAACCCTCGTACCCCTATCTCTTTTAGCGCCAGTAGATAGTTTCTCTGCTGCTTAACCACATGCTGGTTGTCTCTTAGGGTTGGCAAGCCCGGATCGTGCGCTCCCGCACTAATACGGCCATTTTGTACTTCCCACTTGTCTTTCCAATCTTGAATGCCAAATGCTTCAACAAAGTCCTGCTCGGTAAACAGAGGTTGCGACAAATCACCAAACAGCGTCTGATCCGCGTAGTATTTTTCATTTTGTTTATAAGCGGTGAGGTCTTGCTGATTAGGGTATTGCAAATCTAAGCGGAGCTTGGACTCGTTGGCCATATGGTTAAAGACCACATCGACATAAACCCAAAGGCTATGCTCGGCTAAGGTTTTTACCATCTGGATAAAGTCTTGAGTATTACCGAGCTGGTTGTCGATAACACGATAATCTTGAGGTTGATAACGCTGCCACCACTTGGTGCCCTTGGCCGATTTAAGCGATTTCAATGGCGGCGAAACCAACACTGTTTTGTAGCCGAGCTGGCTAATGGTACTCGCTTGTTCAGCGATCATAGAATACGGCCAATCAAAGGCATGCAAAATGACATTGCTCTTATCTTGATTGGTTAACTTAGGTTGTTCCATAACTCGGTTCTCTAATTCAAATAACAAAGCTTGTTAGCACGCGTTTCATACGATAGCGCGACAAACAACGCCCCTTCATTATAAGTAGCCACCACATTTGCAACTCCCCCTAGCCAGACGCATTCGCCGTATGAATAGTGGGGCGTAGAGGCATCATAGGAAACTCGTATCACCTCCGCCTCTTGTGGCCATAAGCATAATTTAATCATCACCAAATACACAACAGATTTTCTATCACATTAAATTTAAACACTTTATTCCAAATTTTACCCACTACTACCCCGGTTAAAGCCACGCGATAGGTAACAAAACATGAATCACCACTTGACTTACAATTGTACGCTGAATACATTTGAGTGCACACTTGTTCGCTGAAAAGAGAGACTTCGATGCCTATTGTTACGCTGTCGCCCTTGTTTAAAACAAACACGGCACTTTTTGCCCTGAGTTTGACCCCGATCTTCATTGTTAGGCCGCTTCACGCTGTGTGTGAGAAAATGGGCTTAAAACAGATGAAAGCGCTGCTGTCGCCAATGACCATCGAAATGAGCAAGCTCAAGTGGCAGCTGCGCAAAGCGCAACATTTGGCGCTAACGCATTCCCAATCAACTCGGTTCAATGGGGCCTTGCAAGCGCAATATCGTCAGGTTAGCGGGGGAGTGCAGGAGTATTATGCAGCGAGAAAGAAGCTAATAGAGATGAAAGGCGACACCTTGATCCAACGTTTTGAGACCAAGGTTTGTAAACTTCAGCTTGAGCAGCTGCAAATTGCTCTGGTGGAAAAGCAGCTGCAATGGCACCGCTTACTTGGCCAAATCAAGCGATGAATTAGAAAGAGATCCCGCCTCGACCGGTATTTTGGTCTTTGGCCTTGTTCTGCTGCTCTTGAGCGCGCGCTTTTTTGCCCGCTGACTTCGCCTTCGCTTTTGAGCTAGAGTGAGCTTTTGAACCAGAGCCAGCTTTTGAGGCAGACTTGCCTTTGTTTTTCGCTTTGGGTGCTTTTGGTTTCGCTGGCGTATCAATGGCAGGGGATGGCGCTTCAACAGCAGCTTCATCGTAAGTAGGCAGCTCTTGAGGGGCGAGCGATTGCGCCGACTCAGGATCGTAGATCACAACGTAAAACTCTTGGTTAAACTCAATTACATCACCATCGTAGAGCTTGCGACGTTTGCGCTGCTCCAACTCACCGTTAACGGCAACATAACCTTCCGAAATTGCGAACTTGGCTTCTCCGCCACCGCTTACCGCATTGGCGATCTTTAGCACTTTATATAACTCAATCGGCTGAGAAGAAACCTCTACCGCCAACGCTTCTACTTCATACTCTTCTTGATCTGTCATTACTGTTTCTCAATCAAATTTTGCGCCATTCTACCTAACTTTTATAGACGGGGGGAGCCGCAACTTTGATTGTTTATTCTAATAACTCAGAATTAAGCGGCAAAAACAGCTCCCATACCAAGCCGCGTTGATCACTATCCAGTTCGACCCGGCCATGCAAAGGACCAATAACGATGTTCGCCGCCACCGTTGCGCTGAGCCCAACATGACCACTACGACCACGCTTAGTGGTATAAAACGGTTTGATCACCTCAGCCAGGTCACTTTTTTCGACGCCATCACCATTATCCCAAAACTGAATGCGTAACTGGCCACCGTCGCGCTGCCACTGGATCTCAATATTGCGATTATCCGAATGACTATAGGCGTGAGCCAACGAGTTGGCAATCAGGTTACCAAAGACAATTTGCAGCAAGTGCGTATCGGTTCTCAGGTAAACTTTATCGCCACTCAACTTAACAACCACCCCACTTTCAGCGAGCTTAGCATGATAGTGAGCGATCACTTTTTCAATCACTAACACTAAGTTCACCTCTTGCAGATCTAACTCACGGTCTGATGCCGAAATGTCTTTAAACATCTCCATCATGTCGGCGACACGGTTGAGGTTACTCAAATTCAAATCAACACTGTCGTGGCAAAACGCAATGAAATCTTTCAGTTTGGCGCTGGTCACCTGCTGAGTACGATATTGCTGTTCAAAATGTAAAATGGTCTCTTTCATATGCGTCGAGGTCAAAATGCTGGTGCCAAGCGGGGTGTTAATTTCATTCGCCACCCCCTCAACCAACTCGTTCACTGCCGACGATAATTCACTGCGTAGTTGGTTTTTCTGCAGCTCACCGCGCACCAATTGCACTTTCACTCGCGCCAACACTTCTACGGGGCGATAAGGCTTAAGCAAAAAATCTTGGCAGTGGGTCGCCATCGCTTGTTCGACACTTTGGGCTTCATCAAACGCACTCACTAAAATAACCGGAATAGTCTGATAGGCTTCATTTTCTGCTAACCGCTGACACAGGTCGACTCCCGACATCTCTGGCATTTGCACATCGGAGATAATCAAGTCCGGACACTGCTTATCGATAAGCTTTAACGCCACCTTAGCACTGGTTGCTGCGCGAATACGGTAATCCGCTTGCTGCAAAATAGATTGCAGCACGCGAAGGTTTTCTACTACGTCATCAACGATCAACAATTCATACATATAGGCGTTTTTATTAGGTATTTGATAAAAGTATAGACAAGCCGTTGCGATGCACTTCTTAGTCTTGAAAAAATCTTTGACCATTTAGTCAATTAGCTATGTAAGTCGCTGATTATTAACTATGCTAATTACAGTCCTTAGGTTTACGAGTGTGGTCGACCTCATGAAAATGAAGTCTTTATTTAGTTTGTTGTTTTTGCTGATGCTTTTGGTCAACATCAGTGTAATTTTTGTGGTCAATCGTGCCCTCGACTCATTTCAAGATGAAGAGCATTCGCTGATGCAACTCGCTGAAATTACGTTGTTGGGCAGTGAACTTCAGCAAAGCTCTGATAACCTAACAAAATTTGCAAGAGCCTATGGCGTGACCGGCGACCCTAAATGGCGACGTCTGTTTGAACACGTTCTTGCGGTTCGAAAAGGGCTCGCCCCACCGCCTCAACAACACGATTTTGACTATTGGGACGCAATGGCCACCGTTGACGGGCTCAATATGCCTACCCAAGGTGGGGTCACATTCTTTGAACGCCTCTCTCACGCAGGTATGTCGGCCAGTGAAATTGCCAGCTTAAGTCGCGCGTTAACCACCTCGGAGTTATTGACCGAAATCGAGCAGCAAGCCTTTAAGCTGATTGAAAAAAGAGATACCGCAAGCCGGCAACAAGCCTTATCAATGCTCTATAGCGACCAATACTTTTTAGAAAAAGCCAACATCATGGCGACCATAGAAACCGCCTATAAAAATGGTTTACAGCGAATGGAAACCAGCCAAGCGAAGGCCTCTACCCTGGTAACCTTTATGTCTCGCTTAATGATATTCAGTGTCTCCTTGTTGGTCTTCTTATTGCTTGTTTCTTTTTGGCTCCTGTGGCGCTTTTACTTCTCACCCATCGATAAGATGCAGCACCAAGTGGTGTCTAATGTTGCCAATCAAGATTATGACTTTTCATTAAGTGAGCAAATCAAAGGCGAGCTGGGCCAGTTTTCAAGCGCGATTAACTCACTGCTGTTTAATTTACGAGTGGAACTGAAGCTTGGCCGTACCATTCAACACTACAACGACCTCATCCGGGGTAAACATCAGATTCACGACGTAGTTTCAGAGACAAAGTCGTTTATCAGCCGTCAGTTTGGCTTCCCGTTGATCACTTTTTACCATTATCACCACGACCAATTAGATGTGCTCGACTCCGTCGGCCAATGGTACGACCCAAACCCCAATGACAACTCACTACTAAAAATCTGCCTCGAGACGCGAGAACATAAATCGATTGCATCGAGCGACGATAATTTACTGTCATTAGCGATGGGCGACATGCGTATTGCGCTATCAGAGCTGCATTTTTTTCCTATCTACGCCAATAACTGCCCGCTTGGGGTGCTGCAACTGGGTTGCACCGAGCCTATCAGCGACAACGACCTTCGCTTACTGCATGATTTGGTTGAAGCCTTTGCCATCGGCTTCCAACTCAGCCTCAACGCTGAAAAACAGCAAGAGATAGAACAAGAAGTGACGCGCCAGTTAAAGCTTAACCAACACATCATCGACTCTATTCCCAACCCAACCTATTACCGCAACCGTTTAGGGGAATACTTAGGAGTCAATGAGCAGTTTTGTCACTTTATGGGGGTGTCCGAACAAGCGGTGCTCGGCGCCAATATTGAAGAAGTCTTTGAAGATGACGTGGTGTACCAACTCAAGCGTTATGAGTTGGAGTTGCTGCAAGGAGCGAAGCGGCTGCAATTTGAGTTAACCTTAACCAACGGGCAAAACGAGCCCCGCGAGTTGGTGGTGTATGAAGCACCATTCTACGATCAAAACAACAGCATTATGGGCGTGGTCGGCACTTTCCTTGATGTCACCGAAAACAAACAACTAGAAAGAGAGCTCATCAAAGCCAAAGACTCGGCGGATAACTCCAGTCAGATCAAAGGGGATTTTCTCGCCAACATGAGCCATGAAATCCGCACACCGATGAACGCCATCATGGGGATGACCCACCTAGTACTCGACACCCAGCTCAACGATCAGCAGCGCAATTACGTGCAAAAAATTGACTCCGCCAGTAATCAATTACTCGGCATCATTAACGACATCTTAGATTTTTCAAAAGTTGAGGCGGGAAAACTAACCATTGAAGCGACCTCATTCAAACTCAACCAAGTGCTCGATAACCTTGCCAACGTGTTATCGGCAAAAGCCGAGAACAAAGCCATTGAGCTTATCTTTAATGTTTCCCCTACCATCCCAAATGGGTTAATTGGCGACCCACTGCGCTTAGGCCAAGTGTTGATCAACCTAGTGAGCAACGCGATTAAGTTTACCGACCGCGGCGAAGTGATCGTCAATGTGATCGAACAGAGCCGCAATGAAGCGTCAATCAAGCTCAAGTTCACCGTCGAAGATACCGGCATTGGCATGACCTGCGAGCAAGTGAACAGCCTATTCCAAGCCTTCGCCCAAGCAGACACTTCCACCACCCGAAAATATGGCGGGACAGGTCTTGGGTTAAGTATCTCGAAACAACTGGTTGAACTCATGGGAGGCGAGATCACCGCGACCAGCCACTATGGCACGGGGTCGGAGTTTACCTTCGAGCTCAACCTCCCATATCAGGCCAATCACGAATCGCAACAATCGCTACTTCCCCTAAGCGAAGTGAAATATGCGCTGGTTATCGACGATAATGAGGCGGCAAGACTTATTCTTGCCAGCATGCTTTCCGACCTCATGTTTGAAGTCGATGTTGCTGCCAGTGCTCGTGACGGCTTTAAGCTGCTCAGAGATAGCAGCAAACACTACGACATACTCTTAATTGACTGGCAAATGCCCGGTATGGACGGCATCGAAACCGCCGAATACATTCAGCGCAATAACCTCGCCAACGGGGCCAAAATCGTCCTTATTACCGCCCACGCGAACCAACTTCAGCTCGGCGAACAATACGATAAATTGTTTAACAGTGTGCTATTAAAACCTATCACCCCTTCTGGATTACTCAATACGGTGATCAGCAGTTTAGGTAATAGTCATTATCATCCAAGCCCCCCAGAGACTAAGAACATGACCGATGAACTGGCGCTCCTAGATGAACTACAACTGCTGTTGGTAGAAGACAACGAAACCAACCAAGAGATCGCCTGCAGTATTTTGCAAAAACAGGGCGCGACGATTGTCATCGCTTCTCACGGCCTAGAGGCGCTCGAAAAACTTAAAAAGCATAGCTTTGATCTAGTGCTTATGGATATGCAAATGCCAGTGATGGACGGCATTGCGGCAACCAAAGAGATCCGTAAAACCCACAGCGCGCAGCAACTGCCGATCCTGGCGATGACGGCGAATGCGATGCAAGTTGATATAGACCGCTGCATCAAGGCAGGCATGAACGATCATATCTCCAAGCCCATCGACGTCGCGCAGTTGGTCAATAAAGTGCACATGTACGCCAATCCTACCCATCGTCCGCCCCAGCAAAGCCCAATCAAAGCGCTAGTGCCGGCCGAAACAGCAACCGCATTACCCTTTGAGCTAGAAGGGGTCGACATTGCGCAAGGGATTAAGGTACTCATGGGTGACGAAGAAAACTATCGCCAAACCTTGCTCTCTTTTTTCCAAACGCTACCAATAGAGCTAGGCAAAATTGCCAGCAACCTCAATGAACAAGATCTCGCGACAGCCGCAAGAAGGCTGCACAGCTTAAAAGGCTCTTCTGGCACCTTAGCTATCGACCGGGTGTATCAAACCGTACGCAAGTGGGAGTCGGAGGTCAAAGCAGGCGAAACCATCGACAATGAAGAGTTACTGCAGCTTAGCGGCTATTGCGAGCAAAGCTATCAACGTTTGCTCAACATCAATGATGCTCAGCCAGCCACAATGGAAAGCGCAGGCAAGCAGCCGATTGACGGCCAATTTCACCAACTGCTCGACCAGCTCAGTATCGCGTTACTTGACGCCGATACTCAATCCTTAACCCTGATAGAGCAGCTCAAACAATATCAAGTCAGCGATCCAGAGCCGCTCAATCAAATGGGCGTTTTGCTGAATAACTTTCAGTTCGACCAAGCCGCGGATCTACTGGTTAAGGTCAAACGGAGTTTATAACCCCCCAACAAACATACGTCGCTGAGCTTTCTTACTCTTTGGGTACAGCAACATGGGCGCGTGGGATCGTCATGCAAACCGCGAGGCCACTCGGCGCAACATTGTTGGCCCTAATGGTGCCTTTTAATACTGAAGTAACCAGATTATAGACAATATGAGCACCAAGGCCTGAGCCGCCTTGTCCTCGATTAGTCGTCACAAAGGGATCAAAGATTTTCTCTAGCAGCTCCTGCTTAACACCCACGCCATTATCTTTAAATTCAATCACAATATTGCTGCCATCTTGGCTTAAGCTAACCTCAATTTTTCGCTCCCCTTCGACTTTCGGCAAAGCAAAGCCATGTTTAATGGCGTTCATGGTGAGATTAGTAAGCACTTGATAAAAAACACTCGGCGCCGAATAGACGTAGATCAGCGCATCGGTATGAACTTGAGTGACGATCTGCTCTCGGTTAAGCTCAGGCGCCAGAGAACGAAACACTTCTTCGATATAATCACTTAGCTCAAACTCACTCGGTTTTTCACTGCCTTGGTCGACGGCAACTTTTTTAAACGTGCCCACCAGTTCGGCGGCGCTAGTGAGATTACTCATCACCAACTCAAGACTGTGCTGGGTTAAATACAGGTATTCCTCTAAATTCCGCTTTTGCAGCTGATTACGGTCTAAAAGTTCAAGTACATGGGCGGTTTTGTCTTGCACACTCGACACCCCGGTAACACTTATCCCCACCGGGGTATTGATTTCATGGGCGATGCCCTTAACCAAGGCGCCTAATGACGCCATTTTTTCAGACTCGATCAGTTGATCTTGGGTCTGCTTTAAATCATCTAAGGTGACTTTTAAAGTGTCGTTAGCCTGCTGCAAACTGGAGGTACGCTCTTCGACTATGTGCTCTAGTTGCTGATTAAACTCTTGCAGCTTCTGCTCCGCAAGCGTAGTTCGTTCCACTTGCTGCTCTAATAGCTCAATGTTCTTGGCTTGTTTTTGCGAGTGCTGCTCTATCATCTGCTCGCGCTCTTGGTAGTAATTGAGCTTGGCTTGCAGTTCATAGGGAGAAATACTGAGTTGATTGAGCAGATCGGTGTAATGGTCTCGTAACTGTTCTTGCTCTTGTTTACTGATTAACTCGCAGCGCTCGAGCACCAAATGAGCCGCTGCGGCCCCTATCGAACCCGATAAATTACGTTCAATGTTTTTGCGCAGGGTATTGAGCTCCAACAGCGTGCATTTTTGATGCTCTAACAAACTCACGTCTAATAAGCTTTGCTGAACGATTTGATCCACTTTTTGCCGTTGTAAATAAGCTTCTAGTACCTCTTCACACTGATTTTGACTAGTTGAGAGCTTCATAGGCTCTCTCTAGTTTTTCTCTAGCTGCATCCACATTGAACATCCAATTGATACTTGCACCGTCTCTGTTCCGGC
>Ga0070724_10000322_pt1 | contig 37025 bp, 36 predicted proteins | sample tdDd001_FD_67278 | JGI IMG/M metagenome (GOLD analysis project Ga0070724, IMG submission 67278) | Marine sediment microbial communities from the Atlantic coast under amendment with organic carbon and nitrate - tdDd00.1 | ecosystem: Environmental > Aquatic > Marine > Coastal > Sediment | place... | reverse complement strand
AAGTCCAGCAATCATTGTAAAACCGGTGTAAACACCCTTATATTGCCCCATTCTTTTACCGATATTGCCTTTTTTAATCAAATCCATACCAATGGCATCTTTCATTGAGTACGCATGCACATATGCACACTATTTTTAATTTTGACAACGTTTGTGTTAAGTTAAGCCTATAGCAACGGTTTGAGACTGTGTATAAATATACAAATCCAAGTATAATAATTGAGACTAGTAAAAAGTCACTTATTTCATTGATTTTCTATTATATAATACCACAAAGTACTCCAAATTTCGTAACAAACATTAGAAACATGAGTTCCTCTTTACGAAATATCCATTTATTGGTATAATACATTTAATGGAAATGTTTGAAGGAGGAATATGAAGTCAACAGGTATTGTAAGAAAAGTGGACAATTTAGGAAGAGTTGTAATTCCAATAGAGTTAAGACGAACATTAAATATCGATGTAAAAGATGCATTAGAGATATTTACTCAAGGAGATATGATTATTCTTCGTTCGTATAAACCACTTTGCTATATTTGTGGTTCTAGTGAAGAATTAAAAGAATTTAAAAGAAAACGCATCTGTAGTGATTGTGTGAATGAGGCTAAAAAGTTATAGGCTTCAAAAAGGACAGCCAATGATAGGCTGTCTTTTCTATATCATCAATGCTTCAGATAATTTAGATGATGCTTTTCTTAATTCAACTATACTCGTATGAGTATAAATGTCTAGTGTTGTAACAATTGTACTATGACCTAAAAGGTCTTTAATGTATTTATGACTTACTCCCTCATGTAGTAAAATCGTGGCGAATGCATGACGAATATCATGTAAACGGATTTTTCTCAAGTTATATTTCTTAATAACTTTACTAAACTCATTTGTATATTTACTTGGATTAATAAAATCTCCATTCTTTTCACAGAACACCAAATCATTTGGATTATAAGACTCACGACCATATTTAAATGATATCTCCATCTGTTCTTTCTTATGATTTGACAATACGTTAATTAGAAAATCACCAATAGGTATTGTTCTTCTAGAACTTTCAGTCTTAGTATCTTTAAGTTCAATAATTCTTTTCTTACTATCTTCTGATATTTTTCTTTGTCCTAATGATTTGCGAACTTTTATCATTAGATTATCAAAGTCAACATCTTGCCATCTTAAAGCCAGCACTTCTCCCCTTCTTAAACCTGTTAATGCAGAGGTTGCGAATAATGGATAAAACTCTTCATCTTTCGTTACCGAAAGGAACTTTTTAAGTTCGTCTAGTGAGTATGGTTCAATTTCGAATCTTCTCATTTTACGTTTAATTGCATACGAAGCTACATTCTTTGTTAATATCTCACATCGGACTGCATGTTTAAGAGAGGAACTAATTATTGTATGAATCCTTTGTACCGTTCTTGGATTTAATCCTCCTGTACCGTCTTCTCTTCCCTCTTCATATAGATGATTATAAAATTTCTGAATGTCCTTTACTGATAAATCATTCAGTTTGATATCTCCTAACCAAGGGATAACATGGTTATTAAGATTACCTTTATAATTATCTAATGTTGTTTGTTCAATGGTATTCACTTTGCAATCATCAAGCCAATAATTCAGCCAGTGTTTGTACTTCATTTCTGATTCAACAGAATACTGACCATCTTTTATTCTCTCAATAATCACTTTCAATTTTTTATCAGCTTCTTCATAACTATCAGCTAAAAAGCTTCTCCTGATATACTTTCCAGTCTTCTTGTTTTTGTTTAGGACATAGGTAGCACGATATTTACCATTACGTTTATCAATGTGAATACTACCGGTTCCATTGGCACGAGTTCTCGCCATAATTTCCTCACTTTCTTTATAATAAAAAAAGGCAGCCTGAATTAGGCTGTCTCCTCATTTGCTTTTTCCATTTCACTGATTAATATATCTACAACTACATTATTAACATTCGGGATATGTAACTTCATTAACTCACATAGGAATTCAAATTCTCCTGGGTCAGCTTTATATCTACCAAAGAACATAAAAAGTCCATTTATTATTGATGTAATTATACCATCCAATTTTCTATAATTAATATTTTGTGATAACGCTTTATAAAAATCAATATCCAATCTTTCTTCAACATGATTAGAGTAATTCAGAAACTCATTCACAATATTGCGAGATTGAAAAAAAGGTTCTTTTATAACATGACTATTTGCTATCAATATAAGTTTTCTATAATAATACTGAGTTTTCCCTAAATATCTATTTAGATGCTTAAAAATTGCTACTACACATCTAATATAAACTTCTCTTTCTACATTTTGTTCAATTAAAAGCAGAAAATGATTGTACACTTTAATATAACTTTCATAATCACAATATCTATTCATACTCAAGTAAACATCTAATTCAGTCTCAAGAGTATCGAAAGACTCTAATGATATTATTGAATCGTATATATCAAATGCATTAAAGCTTATAGATGAAAAACCAGCTTTTAACAGCTTATTATTATACATTGAGTATTTTGACCGATGTTCAAAATCTCTCAAACTAAGTCCTCTAAGAAGTGCAGAGATATCAATCACATATTGAGATTCATCAGTTAGTACACTTTTAAGATTAAAGTCTACACATAAATATGGAAGATTATTCGTTTTTGAATATCCAATACAATGCCCTGTTTCTTCTAAAAATCTTTCATCTTTGATTATGAGAGATGAACTAATAGGAACTATTTCGACATTTGATTCGCTATGAATATAATGTAAGATGCTACGCAACACTTCACATTCATTCATTATCAATGAATTCTGTATCGACTCAATGGTTGAATATAATACATATACTTTCTCAAAGCTTTCTAGTACCTCAAGAATATCGGTTTCTGATAATACGTATAATGAAAGTGTATCAACAAGAATTTTATCACTAACTAATTCAGCATCTTCATTTACCTGTTTAACAAATCCAGAAGCTATTTTGATTTTTCTTTTTTTATAACGTGTTTCAGCGAATATTAAATCTATCTTTGTTTCTCTTAGTACTTTCATGTATGTAGATAAACCTATTTCATAAGAAAAGAAACTCTCTCTAAGATAGTTGTACACTTCTCTATCACCTAATAACGAATCAATAGCATCGGTATCTACAACTTCATTTCCTTCATCATCATTTTTAATAATAGTAACTGGTTTTATCCATTTATTCTTGGGAAATTCTTCGTGGAATTCTCCCATGTATTTAACTGAATCATCCACTCGATTAACTCTCAGACTTAAAGAGACGAAGAATCTATGACTTTCAGATTTATAATGGTCTTTATCAACTTCTTTTGCCTGATAAGCCATCTCATAAGCTTTATCATAATCTTCTTTTAAAACATAGGCTTGTGCTAGCTGGATATATACATCAGAGGTTTTCACATTCTTTACATCTATTAACTCATGAAGTAATTCAATACCTTTATCAACATTTCCACCTTTAATAAAGAAGAAAGCACCCTTTAACGCTACATTATTATCATTTGCTAGTTCAGCGTATTCCATACACTTTTCAGCAATATTAAACACTTCTCCCTTAGTTACCAAATATTCAATCTCAATCTGCAATCTAGTTTTATCTGTTAAAACCTTGAAGTCAATTTGACCATAGAATCTATCTAGTTCTTCATAATCCATATTTTCTAACAGTGTGAAAAAATGCGTTTTGATGAATTCTGGCAAATCACCTCTCAAAACTGAGAACTTATTTTTTACGACAGCGGAAGTTATTTCAAATGCTTCTTTGTCATATCCATGCCTTTTATAGAATCTGTAAGCATCATTTACAACAAGTTTATTAGGGCTATCCTTAAGCAATTCATCTAATCTTTCTTTTGCTTCTTCAACTCCATCATTATGTTCTAAATGCTGAATCCAAATCAATTTGAATTTTACTTCGGATTCGCTACCTTTACTATATTTAGCAAACATTTCTGTGAATTTCTCAATATCAGTCTTACTCAAAGCTAGTAAATAAAAAGCTAGTATTTGTTCATCACCTTTAAAAATAGAATCCATAAGTGAACTTACTTTTTCAACTACGATATCAAATTTACCTTTGAACATTAACCAAGTTACTTCGAGTTTTAGCTTCTCAGTTTCATTCAAACCCTCAGATAAGTCAGCAGGATTTTTACCAAGCTTCATTTCAGCATATGCTTTCATTCTAGTTACTTGTTCTGTTTCTAATCCTTCGATGTATTCTGTTTTCATTGTCAAATCAATTACTTTCTGAGGTTCATCAATCATTTCAAGTGCATTCAAATAATAAGGTATCATTCTTGTTAGTGTTAGAATGTCCTTTTTACTCTTCATTTGTTCTAAAATACTTTCAAATATTTTTACAGATTCTAGCAGTTTATCGAAATCTACTTTATCAAATGTAATATATCCTTTGTCTGTTGTGTCCTTAGTTGCTAAGTAGAAATACGACATTCCAATTCCAAGTTGATAATGTAAAGAGTTATGTATAGAATTTGCTTCTGTATAGAACACTACAGCATCATCTAAACGTTTTAACATATAAGCTAAATCTGCTTTTGCACATACAACATTGGATAACTCCCTAGTATCATCTTTATACTTATCCTTAAATCGGTCTAATTCAGCTAAAGCTGTATCATAATTTATAGTTTGTTCTATGCCTTGTGCCAGTACCTTTAGTAACTTTGATTTGTCATAATCTTCATTATATGAAATTGCACCATCACACAATCTAATAGCATTTTGAAAATCTTGCTTATTAAAATATCTAATAGCTGTTAAGTACAAGAACTTATGATAGTCACTTGCATCACTAAGCAACTCAATTTTATTCTTTATAGAATCTAGTTCAACTTCATCAGTATTCAGATTAACTTTGCAGTTATAAATACCATTTAGAATATAAAACTTATCATCAACTGATAAAGCCTCTCCCACCAAATCGGTTTGCAACTTCATATAAGCACTTAATGCATCACTAGTACTTACAGAATCCATTAATGTCTTGATTTCAGATTTTCTTGCTTTGATTAATGGATGGTTTACTGGAAGTACTGAACCATCAATTATCATAACTGGACCATTGAAAGTATTGAATGAATTTTCAAAGTTTTGTTCTGATGTTCCACCTTTTTTAACAACTGGGTTGAAAGAACGATTTATATTATTTTCAGTATTTGATGTCGTTACCCCTTCTGTTCCAACCTTATCATCTGTGAAAAATTTCTTTATTCTATCAAATATACCCATACTAATCTTTACTCCCATTGTTTTGATTTACATTGAAAGAATCTTTAATATCTACCTTAACATTAGAGTCTTTTGTTGCTTTAGGATTAAACGATTTATTTATATTTGTGTTGTTCTTATTACTCTTTTTAGTTACATGGCTTATTCCAAAATAAATACTCACTCCAATACCAACAACACTTAAAATAATACCAATATCTGTACCATCCATATTAAATCACCTCATTTCTATATCATCTCAAAATAATTGAAAGCATCAGTTATCATTTCTTTTTTATCATCAGGGCAAGGATTGGTCTTAGAATCCAAACTGATTCTATTAGGTGCTACACCTTTTTTCAAATCATGAAATTCTTTCATATCAGCTATCCAGCAAGTTTTAATTGATGTTTTATACTTCTCTTTAACATATCCCTGAATCTCTTTATATGTAGCCATTTCATACCTCCCTTAATTATCAGTTATAGATTCAACATGTCTTTTTTCTTTGCATTAAATTCATCTTCACTAATTATTCCATCATCCATTAATTGTTTAAACTTCTTAATTTCATCTGCGATACTAATTGATGAATTTATTCCTATTGATGGGCTATTCCTTATTTCATCAACCCTTTTTTCAATATACTCATGAATAGATTCCATTTCTTTTGCTAATTTCTTAGCTTTACCTATAGTAGAAGCACCAAATATAAATTTCCCATCTATTGAACCAGCATAATCAAAATCGATTATACCTTGAGTCCATCCACAATTTTTAAACTGAATAGAAGTAATATCCTTATACATGATTTTTTGACTAACAGCAGTACTTTTTATTATTAATAGTTGATTTCTACTTAATATTAAATAGTCATCAAACGCTTCTAAACTTCCTAGTTTGCATTCAAATTTAAACTTACTCATTACTCCTCCTTATTTACTTAAAAACTCTTTTACCTCTTCTATCGTGTAAGTTCCACCTGATTTCGAATGAATTATCATATGACAGTTTGGACATACTGGTATTAAGTCTTCTTTTGGGTCTACTTCATATTCATCATCTAATTCATGTAATGGCTTCTTATGGTGTACATGTATCTTTCCCTCAAACTCATCACCAAACACTTTTCCCGAATCAAATCCACAGACTACACAACTGCTACCGTGTATCCTAATGCAATCTTGTCTTGCTTTAGGATTTCGTTCATATGCATTTATGGTAATCTGTTTTTTAGAAGCTTCAGGGTATTTACCTGTTTCATCTTCAGGTATTTCTTCTGTTATCATTCCATCTGATTTCAGTTGAATCAATACCATCAAGTCTTCATAACATACTGGGTCTAAGTACTGCTTCACTTGTGAAAACGTTTTAAATGAGTCATCAATATTTTTCATTTCATCAGTATTTATAGGTTCAAAGGTCTTGATACTACTGGTATCAAATACATAGGCACCTTTATAAATATCATCTATAGGTTCCTTATGTTTAATTACCTCTAACAATTTAGCACAACCGATTACATGGTTATCAAATTGAAATAAAATCAAAGCCCCTTTAATGGAACTCATTCCTTTCTCAGCGTAATTAAAGTATCCATCATTTTCATTTATCAATTCATCTAATAAATAATCATTTTGTACTTCTTCAATTGTCCAATCCAGAAACTCTTCCTTACTCATAGGTAATAATCGTATTTCTTTTACTTTTGGATTACTCCACTGGTAAAGAAATGCCGTGAAATAATAATTATCCTTGTCCTTGAATTCTGTTATAGAATTCTTATAACTCAATAACAGTAGTCTCTTCTCTTCTACGTGTAACTTGACATCATATGATATTTTCAATCTTTTAAGAAAATAATCAACGTGAGGTTCTGAGAATACACTTAGATATTTTTCAGGATAATATGTTGTCAATATCTTGTATTTAAACATAGGAGAAATTTCATTATCTATAATCTTATCTATCTCTTTATTTTTACCAGCTAATAGTAGGTTACTGATTTCCAGTTTTATATTAGTAAATGCTATATCAGGATTCTCACTTTTGTCCCACTTCGATATAGTTCTATACTCATCATTATCCTTACTATAATAGACTCCAAATTTTTTATCTGCTGGTGAACCTCCTTTAATACTACCTAAAGGTCTTAACGTTGTTTCCAGCCAATAGCAAAATGATTCCTTTTCTTTTCCAACAACATAATCATCTAATTGCATATTATGTATTTGATTCTTTGGAAACCTCTTTACAAACTCTTGTCTTAAAAGTACTATTGGTTCAATTTCTTTTCTTAGGTCAAAGTACTTGTTCTTAAAAAATTCTTTAATTGCCTCATCAATGTTCTTCAACTAATCACCTCCATAAGAGAATTCGAAGCCGCATCCGGATTCGAGTATTTATTAATCATACTTGATGCCGTATTATCAGAACTAATGTTTTCTTCTATACTCAATTAAATAGAATTAACTATCAATTATTTCAATTTCATATATACTTAAATATTTTTGCAATTTTACAAATGCATTGTTATAGTGTTTTTTTATCTTGATAGTTGCTTTTTCATTAATAGGCTTCAGTAATAACTTCTTTTTTGAATCAACAAGTTGCTGATACTCATTTTTTGTATATGAAACCTCTTCAAAATTAATTGAACCAAAAGAGTTTATTATATCGTCTACTATGTAATCATCTTCAAAGAGATTATTTACTCTTTCTACTTCATAAGTATACTCAAAACTGTTAAAAACTACGTTGCTAATATCAAGATTATCAATCAATTCAATAGCAACATCTAATTCTTTATTAGTCATACTTAACAACTTTCTTTTACTCACAATCCAATTGTTAAATTCTAGTCTTTTTCTTAAACTATATAATAATCTTTTTCTTTCGGGATTCATTGTATTTACATAAAAGTCATGGAAATCATATTCATCATATATCTTTTTATGAGATTCATAATCTGAAGATAGCGAAAAATAAACTGACTTACTATTTATATGTTCACTGTATTTTTTTGAATATTCTTCAGGCAGTTCCTTATTGGGTAGAAACAATATCGAACTATCCTTCAAATCAATCTCATCATAGCCCGTTTCTACAATCAAGCCCTTATTCATATCGCTTTCCAATAGGATTTTTTCTTCTATAAGTGAAATATAATCAAGTAAATCAGTGGTTAAAATAACGTTTCTATCCTCCACATTACCAAACTCAAGCAACTCACTCTTAAAGTTATCTATGGTACTATATGAGGAAAAGCTTCTAAATTGTTTTTTGCTTTTTCCACGTTTTCTGATAAACTCAACACTTAAAACTTGCCCTATACGTTCATTCTTATTGCTAAGTAATATCAATTGTATACCATCAAAATAATCGTCATGACTTTTTCTTAACTTCAAATAGCCAACATGTATTAGTTTTTCTAATGCTTCAATACCAATTATGTCTTCAAGGGTTCTACATAATAATTTCTTATTCTTATTTAACACGTTTAATGAATAATCAATCGAAAAATTTTTTTCTGTAAAAAATATCATTCTACACCTCAATAGTTCACTTCGACATTCTATAAATCATACTTTATGCCGTTATCTCTTAACCAATTCTTTCTCTGTTCGTAATCTGGTAAAACTCTTCTTACCAGTTGCCAAAATTCGTTTGAATGGTTCTTATAAATCATATGACACATCTCATGAACTACTATATAGTCTAAAACTGGCGAAGGAGACATAACACACTTCCAGTTAAATAGTAGGTCATTATTTTTAGTACAGCTTCCCCATCTCTTTTGTTGGTTCTTAATTTGAACTTTTCTAGGTTCTATATCAAAATATCCTTGATAGTAATCGATACGTTCCTGTATTTTTAACCTAGCTTTATCTCTATACCAGTCTTCAAGTGATTTCTTAATAACTACTTCATCTTTCGTATTGGTAGTTACATAAAATCTACTTCTATAAAGCTTTGCTTTAGGTAAAGTACATTCATCATCTAAAATAATTTGTAGCGAATAATTTCTACCTAAATAAATGAATGACTCACCATTAACATACTGTTTTATTCTTTTTCGATACTCAATTTCTCTTATTTCAAATAGCTTTTGCACTATCCATTTTGATTTCAATTTTACTACTTCTAGGATTTCCTGTTCTGTCTTACCTTCAGGTGATATAACAGTAATCTTATTGGGTGGTTCTATCTCAACAGATAAGCTTTTCCTCTTTCTGAAGACTATTTCAAACTCAATCAGTTCAGTACCATATTCATAACTTAATTTCATTAAGCATAACTCCAGTCATTCTCTTTATAATGAATCTTAGCTAAATCAATCATTTTTGCAGTCAATTGAGTAATTTTATCGTAATCTCCAATATCATCATAATAGTTACTTAGTAGTAAATCATGCATTTCCTGTTCCATATCTTGAAGACGAGTTGGATTTTGATAAAACTTGTTGACCCAACTATCTTTTATCGATTGAATTATTGCATAGGTAATCTCTTTTGATTTCTCAATATTAATGAACTCAATACCATCTTGTGTAATTGTATCTTGAAGTGTTTCATAAATTGCTAGTTGTCTTTTCTCTAAAAAGCCTAACTTTTTAACCATATCGTCTTCACCATGACTTAGTTCTCTATCTACAAACTCTTCAAGTTGTCTTCTTCTTTCTTCCCAATTAGTATTAGTCTCTTCAAGAATTTTTAATAATCTATCTAGTAATGACTGATAATGAACTGGGTTATCTTTCATTTTTACACTGATAGCATGTTTAATAGCATGTTCCATTGTAGAGGCGATTGCTTCATCACTACCGTGATTAACTTTGTCCTTAAAGTCTTCATCAAATAGAGTAATTGGTTCAATCCACTGGTAAACACCTTCAGATTTAAGATGTGCTGAAATAAGTTCTTTAGCTTTTTCACCACAATCACTAATATCAATACCATTCTCTGGTTCAAATCTAATTTTTGCACCCGCACGGATATATGTTAACCATTTAAGGTCGTTTAAATCAGCATGTTTAACATGAGTAGGCATTAACGTATTTACAGCTACAGCGAATCTCTTATATGCCATTTCAAACTCAGCACGTTTATTATCAGGCTTAAGAACATCCATGAGTTCATCCAAATTACCTTTATCGACACCAGCAAATATTCTCATAACTGCTTCTTTATAATCTTGCATCTTTTTATATAAAGAATCTATATCTTCCATTGGTTCACCAACGTCATCAGTATCGAATATCTCAAGTGCTTCTTCTAAATGACCAGTGATACCATAATAATCAACTACTCTACCATAAGCTTTATTTCTCGATTTCTTAACCTCTTCACCATCTTCGATTACGGTATAAGGTTTATCATATGTCCTATTTACTCTTGCAATAGCTTGTAATAAATTATGTTCTTTTAAAGGTCTATCGAGGTACATTACATCTTCAATCTTGGCATCAAAGCCTGTAAGAAGCATATTTTTAACAATCAATATACATAGTCTATCTTTTTCAATTTCCTGCTTAAATCTACTCAAATATTTCTCTTGGTCAGTTTTATTAATCTTGTGCTTTTTAATATATGGTTTATCATTATCTTTCGATGAATATATCACCTTAATTTCTAAGGGATTTTCCATGAAATACTTAGGCATATGTTCCATTAGCTTCTCATAATAAATTGCACACGCATGACGAGATACACAAACTATTTGTGCCTTAAAACCTAACTTATAGCTGTTTTCTTTGTAATGCTTCAAAATATCTTCAGCTATATCATCAATTCTATCTTCGGCTTCTGCTAAAGCAATTCTATTAAAGTATCTTGTTTGGATAGCATCTTTTTCTTCTTTTGTTTTAGCCTTAAAAGACTCATCAAAATCATCTTGTAATTTTTCTTTAATAATATGTAAATCTTGTCTTCTACCTTCATAGACTATAGCTACTGTATTCCCATCTTTAACAGCTTGGCTGATTGTATAAGTATCTATTGGCTTTCCAAAAGTTGTATAAGTATTCTTATCATTTTTCTCAATTGGTGTTCCTGTAAAACCTATAAAAGTAGCATTAGGTAAGGCTGTTCTCATATTTAAAGAAAGGCTTGAATATTGACTCCTATGTGCTTCGTCAGTAAAAACAATAACGTTAGACTTATTTGTAAGTACTTCAATCTCTTTATCAAAGAATAATTTTGTTTTTGTTGTTTCATCTTCAAATATTGGATTCTCATCTGATTCACATTGAAACTTTTGAATTGTAGTACAAATAATCTTAGATTGTGCCATACTTAACAAACTCTTCATTTCCTGTACTGTTTCAGCACGAGTTAGAATCTTATCTAAATTACTTTTTGCCTGAGTATATTCTGTTGGAAATACACCTTTAAATGTATTATAAATTTGCTTATCTAAATCAACACGGTCTGTTATTACTACTAGCATCGTATCTCTAAGTTCAGGTGTTCTCCGAATCATTCTAGCTAACATAACCATAGTTAAAGACTTTCCAGAACCTTGAGTATGCCAAATAACACCGCCTGAATCTAAAGGGGTCTTTCCTTCTTTGATTCTTTGGATTGCTTTCATACACGCACGAAATTGCTGATATCTAGCAAGCTTTTTTACCCTTACATCAGTTTCCGTTTCAAACATGATAAAGAACTGCATTATTTTTAGTAAATTCTTTTTTTCTAAAAGACCTAGTAAGACAAGGTTCTGTCCATTATTATCAAGGTCTTCCATGTCTTCTTTTTTAAATGGATATGGGTCTTTCCACTCTAAGAAATAATCATAACTAGAAGTGATGGTTCCAACATAACCTTTATACTTGTTAATAATGGCATTGAAGAAGTTTGTATGAAATAACCTTTCAGCACCTTCACTTACAGTGTTATCTCTAACATCCATGTATCTTCTTAGTTGGTCAAAGCCGTCTTTCTTGCCTGCATTGGTATGCATACCACCTTCCTTAAAAGGTGATTTAGCTTCTATAACAACTACTGGTAGACCATTAATAAATACAACAATATCTGGTCGTATTTCCTTATTAAGACCTTGAACCACATATTGATTAGTAACCAAGTAATCATTTGAATCGAGTTTTTCAGGGTCAAACTCAATAAACTTAACTGTTCTTGGTTTCTTCTGACCACCTATTGTTTGTGTTACTGTAAAATTCAAATCAACAATTGCTTTATAAATCTTCTCATTAATAGCTAAAAGAGATGTACCTAAAGACTCGCTGTTAATAAGAAACTTAACAGCACTCTCTAGAGACACCTCATTCATCCACGGATTTAATCTTTTTAAAGCAGTTCTAAATCGATTAATAAGAATTACATCACGAAAAGACTCACGTTCACCATAAGCTGGCGTAAGCTTTTCACCTTCAATATAGTCATATCCCAATATCTCAGTCAGGTAGTTTAAGGCTGGTATTTCGGATAGTGTATATTCTGTTCCTAATCCTGACATATTTACTTCCCCCTCTTGAACGAACCATTTTGTATAACGAATATTATAATAGGTTTCTCCATATTTAATACATGAATGTATTCACCTACGACTTTATATGTAATCTTATTTGCCTTAAGCTTTTCTTCAATATACTCTAATCCTTTAGTTCCTTTATTAAGAGTAACCAAGACTCCAAAATCAGGTTCTTTCAAGAAAACTTTAGAAGCATTTTTTCTTAAATAACCTTCCAATTGCCTTACATCCTCGTGTACCTTACTCAAGTCATTAACTTTTAATTCTATAAGTGCAGACAAATTAATATCTTCTTTATACCAATATAAATCAAATCTTTTATCGCTTAATTGTATCTCCGAAAGTAGATAGCTATCTTCACCTATTAACATCCCAAGTGAAGAATAAATAACCTCATGGAAAGTTGCTTCAGGTTTATCGTCGTATATTTTCTTTTCAATTGATGCTTTTGATATCCTAAATTCTTCAAGCTTACCTATTACGTATTCAATATTCTGATTAACCATAATAGTAGCATCAAAGAAATTCTCCAGTTTAAAACCAGATGCATAATTGAACAACTCTTCAATATCGTCCGTTGAAAAAGTAACAGGATTCAAAATATATTCTCCAATATCGATTATAGTCTGTAATTCAGTTCTCTCAATAAATCGAAACTCAGAGACATCCAAATCCCAGAAATTCTTACCTGTTATTTCAAAATATTTAATAAGAATCGAAAAGTATAAGGACATAATTGTAGATTCGTGAAGTGATTTTTCATCACTATAATTATCAAAATCATCGTTATTCATGCTGGCAAATAAGGACTTTGAATAAGAGTTTAAAGATAATTCTACTCCTTCAATAGAAGAATCACCATTAACAAACTCTACAATTGACAATATTTCTAAACACAATAACTTTGCATTTAGCTTTGAATCAATTCCGAATTTTCTTAAGTAAGCTTTTTTAAAAACCGTATAATGAGTAAAGTCTATAAAAAAATCATGGTATAAACTAATTCCATTCTTATTAAGAAAATTAAATACATATGATAGTAACTCGAATAAGGTTAGATTATCTACGTCTGATATTGCTTTTTTTCTATCAGTTAAAGAATTAAACAAAATTAAATCATGAGAAGCTTTTAATGCCAAATTAATATTTTGGACACTTAATGCTTGATAGATGCTTGAAATACTTTTTTCTATATATTTTTCTTTATACTCCTTTTCCATATCAAATCACTCTCACTTTTCCAGTCAATAATTTATCTGCCAATACGCCTTTCAACGTTTCATAATCCAATTTAGTATTCTTAAGTTTTGAGATATTTTCATCTATGTTATAGATAATTCTTCCAATTTCCCTTTGTTCATCAACACTTGGTTTTGCAATAATAAACCCTTTTAAATCCCCTGTATTTATTGCTAAAAATGTGCTTCCTTGTGCAACTCTATTTAACTGCCTCTGATGTTGTTGAATATAGTAATATACGAACATATTATCCATTGAATCATTGACCCTAATTGCACCTAGTCCTCTACCTATACAAGAAGGTTCTTGACAAATATTCACATCACCAACTGGTGCACGAACAGATATTAGAATATCTCCCTCTTCAGCAACTTTTTTTGGTGAGGAACACCAAACTGTACGAGTTGGATATAAATCGCCGAAATCTGTCTTGCCTTGATAAAATGGTAATCCTTCAGCCTCTTTATTATATGAGTCAGATGAAGGTGATTGACCTGCAATAATATTTGATACCTTTTCTAATCTCACGACTTCCCAATCCTTCGGTATTCTTCCAATCTCACTGTCTTTAAATTCAGTATGTCTCATTCCTTCCGTTAAAAGTTTCTGCATCATACCTTTTTCTAGAAGTTCATAATCTTCAATAGTCTTATCTAATTTCTCAATATGTTCATCTGTTCTAGAAAGGATTTCAGCGATATGCTTTTGTTCTTCAATTTCAGGCAGTACTAAAGGTATCTTATAAAAGCTACCATGATTTAAATCTGGAATAGTAGATGCACCAGCATAACTCAAAACAAGTTTTCTAATCGAATTAAGATAGTATACCAAAAAGTTCTTATCAATTAACTCTCGATTGAAGTCTATTTTAAAGAAATTATTATGAAACACCCCAAGTTGATTTGTAACAACAATACCTGTATTTCCAGTTCTGGTCATCAATACATCATCTGGTTTACATATCACGGTAGTATTGGCGTTTTCAACAAAATACTGGTTATTCTTCTCATTAGGCTTATTAATAAATTGAATAGTAATATAAGGTAACCTGTTTTCTCCATCTTCTTTAAATCGCTTTGAGATAGCAATTTGTAAACCTTGACTAACTTTTGAAACTTCACCAAAGTTTACTACTTTCCAATCTTCAGGAATAATTCCAATCTCAGTCTCTTTATAACCTTCTTTTATTTTAGTCATCATTATCATTCCTCCTATATTCTTCCGAAGTTTAACTTTTCTAGGAATGAGTTTATCTTTTCTTTTGACTCAGTTAATTCTGTTTCTCTTTTAGTCAATCTAGCAATAACTTCTTCAATATCTATCTCTTCTTGTTCTTCAGATGTATCCACGTATCTTGTTATATTAAGATTGTAATCATTTTCTTTAATCTCATCTAAATCTACTAGAGTAGCGAACTTTTCTTTATCTGTGAAAGCATCATATGTTTCTACAATATCTTTCATATTATCTTCTGTAAGTTTATTCTTGTTACCGTTTTTAACAAATCCATCAGATGCATCTATGAACAGAACCTTACCTTTTTTCTCAACAGGCTTGTTCTTGTTTAAAATAATTACTGCTGCTGGAATAGAAGCACCATAAAACAGATTCTGAGGGAATCCAATTACTGCTTCAAATAAGTCATCTTCTAATAACCCTTGTCTAATCTTTCCTTCTGCACCACCTCTAAAAAGCACTCCATGTGGTACAACGGTTGCCATAATACCTTTTGAATTAAGCGATGCCAGCATATGTTGAACAAATGCTAAATCACCATAACTCGCTGGTGCTACACCATAATTAAATCTATTATAATCATTCTTTTCTGCCACTTCTCTACCCCAGTTCTTAAGAGAAAAAGGAGGATTAGCTAGAACCATATCAAAAGTTTTAAGAGTTGAACCTTCCGTGTTCTTTGGTTCTCTAATAACATCACCTTTCCAGATAGTTGAACCTGATACATCATGAAGAAGCATATTAAGTTTGCAGATAGCCCAAGTACTTAGATTTATTTCTTGACCAAATATTTGAAGATTTTTATGGTTTTGTTCTTGTACGTCTCTAACATATTCAATAGCACTAATCAAGAAACCACCTGAACCAGCAGTCGGGTCATAAATACTTGTTCCTTCGTGTGGCTTTAAAAGTCTTACCAGTATTTCTTTAATCTCTTTAGGAGTATAAAATTCGCCACCTTTAGTCCCACCATCATCTGCAAATTGCTTGATAAGATACATGTATGCATCACCAAGAATATCAGGAGACTCAAGTCCATTATTAGATAAATCTAATCCATTGAATATCTGAATTAATTGGTTTAGCTTGCCATCAGGAACTCTCTCTTTATCATTATAATTGGCTGTTGTAAGAACCCCAACCAATTCACTATTCTTTGGTTCATCTTCAATTGCTTTAAATGCTTTATCTAATTCAGCACCAATATTAAGGTTTAAATCTTTAAAGTTTTCCCATCTAGCTTGCTTCGGAATAAAGAATGCTTTATACGCTTTAGCATTTTCTAACTCTTTCTCAAGTGCTTCTGGTGGTAGTTTTGCAAACTTATCTTCTTTGCCTTTTCTCTCAACATCAAACTGGTCATTTATCCTCTTTAAGAACATCATTCCAAATATATATTCCATGTACTGTGCTGAACTTAAAGTACCTCTCAAGACTTCGGCACAACTCCATAATTTCGATTCTAGTGTTTCTAAGTTTAATTTTTGAATACTCATTAACTTCTTCCTCCCAAGTTTTCTATTTCAATATTTTTAATAACCATTATTACTTCTTTCCCTATAGTTGTAACAACATACTTTCCTCGTAGGTTCATATAATTATCAATATATCCTTCATCCATTAATTCTTTCATTAATTTATTAGTCTTTTGCTTAGAAAAATGTATCAGATTTGCAATCTCTTGTTGAGATAAAGATGTATAACTATTTCCCTTTATATCAATCTTATGATTATAAAGAAGGTCTAGTATTTTAAACTTATCATTAACAAATGTTTCTAAATTCATCGTTACCCCCTCCTTTTCACACTGTTCATTGGCTGTATAATACGTTTTACAGTCATATATCTATTCACTTTCTAAGCCTCCATTCATACTTTTAACCATTAACATTATTATACAATAAAGAATCTATTAATGCACCAATAACGGTGTACTTTTTCATGCTGTGAAGTGCAAAAAAAGACACACAGCTTAATGCTATATGTCATATTTCACATAAAATCGTTCAGTATTTTCCTTAATGTATCTGTTTACTCTTCTAATTTTATTAATAGGCATATCAGCACGAGTATACATATATGTTTCTCCACGATGTAAAGCTACTAATAAATCAGGAGTTAAAGGAAAATACAACCCATCAAATCTGCCTTTATAAAACTTTTTATCGATTATTGTAAAAACAGGATTGTCAGATGTAAGAAACTTCTTCCCACCAGTAGTTCTATAAAAAACCATGTGTAAATTCATCATAAGATTCTGTTCTTTCAAAATTAATGAGTCTTCGTCTTCTTGTTGATACTTTCTAACAGACTTTAAAAAATAAGCATCAGTAAATTCATCAATTATTTGTTTATATTCATCCTCAGTCATGTTCTCCTTTGTAAAACTTAGAATTGAATCAATCATCTCTCTGTATTCTTCTTTCTTACTTACGTTTCTGGATTTCTGTGAAGTAATGTAGCGAATTATTTTTTGACCATCTTCTAACTTTAGATTATGTGATTTATTATCCATTGTTTTGGTGATTTCATCACGTAGATAGTTCCATTCTCCTTCTATTTCATGCCACCCTTTTTCTATATCCAATATTCTTTTCTTTTCAATCTCGGACTTTAGATATTCTCTATCTACTGTACTGCCATCCTTTGACTCAATAGTCCATTCATCAAATCTATAATAGTTCTTTGATAGGTCAAGTAAATCATCTAAATTATCCTCATCTAAGGAAATTTGATACTTCAATAGTTCGCCAAAAATTTCAACTCTATCTTCGTCAGTTAGAATAAGCATATCTTCTGATTTAAGAGTATAAAAATTGTTTTGACCTAAAACTTCACTTGTAAGTTTGTGAAAATCTCTTCCAGTATCTTTCATAAAAACATGCACTCGTTGTCTATTATTTTCCCATGCTTCAAGATAGGTTCTTGGTACATAATGTTGAAATTTATATTCAGCCATTCTCTTCCTCCTTCAATTAACACCACTTCCATTTTACCCCATATAAATATAAAAAGACACACAGCTTTTCAACTATATGTCTCAAGATTATTCTTCTCGTTCAATTGTATAAAATGTTACATTTGATTTATCAATTAAAAAATCATAGTTGGTAACATGAATTTTATCCCCTATCTCAGATTTTCTTTGCCCAATGATTCGAACCATGTTTTCATCAAGAAATTCCCATGATACTAAGGGAATTTCAAATGCATCACCTTCATATCTATTGATTATTGCAGTATTATAATTATAATCCTCTGAAGATAGTAGCTTTGTTTCTTCGGATGCTTCCGTAGTACCTGTAGAACCACAACCAGCGATACTTAATATCATGACTATTATTAGTAATAATAATATACTCTTTTTCATAACTCACCTATCCTTATTCAAATAAATTCCTTCTATTTTTATTAGTACAATTATACCTTATAAAAGTCTAATTCGAAACACTTAAGACCTGTCTAATTAACTCTTCTAAGAAGTTAGAATCTTTCATTCCAACCTCTGTAGCTGTATCTTTTATCTTTTCAATAATATCTAGTGAAAGGTAGTAGTTTACAGCTTTCTTTTTAGGTTTAGGTTTTAAAACAGGGATTTTAATAACAAGTTCATTCGTTTTCTCAACAGTACTATGTTGAATTTCTTCAATAGAGTTATCAACACTACTTTTTTGAGTAGTCTCAACAGATTTTCCATTAGTATTTTCAATAGATTCGTCATTATTGTTTTTAACAGATTTTTCATTAGATTTATTAACAGTTTTCTCTACATCTTTTTTAACAGTGATTTCATTCGAAGTATCAACACTACCTTTAACAATCGTTTCTACTACTGGTTCAACAGGCTTTTCAATATTTTCTGCCTTTTGCTTTGCTTGTAACATCTGTGCTTTTATCTTATCAAAGTTCCCAAAGTTTTTATCACCACTCATGTTCAGACCTCCTTATATAAGTGTTACTAGTTTTTCAATTACTGCCATAAATTGAACCGTGCTTTCTTGGTCATATTCGAATACGGTTTTCCCATGTTTTCCACTTTCTGAGATACGTGTTCTCGTTGGAATGGCTGGTGTAACGATATCTTGTTCAAAGAACGATTTAACAAACGCTAAGTTCTCTTTACTATCACAGGTGATTTTATTATACATATTAGGAACAACAGCTTTGATGATATCAGGATTGATGTACAAGTCACTGAGGTATTCATAAATGTTTCCAATTGACCTTACAGAAGCTGATTGAAGTTGTACAGGAAGTATAAGCCCTTCGCAATAAAGTAAAATCGAATCTGAAATTTTTGACCTAGTTGGCTGAGTATCGAAAAGAATAATGTCAAAATCCATATCATCTAAATCCGATAGCAAATGATTTAAAATATTATCAATTCGACTAGTTCTGTGAAGTTCTGATTCAACATTTTCAAGAGAATCATTAGGAATTAGCCATAAACTCTCTCTTGCTTCTATCATTGTATCTCTTAATTTCACTGGGTTTCTCTTATTAAATAAATCATCAAACACGAACTTGTTATATTGTTCTTTATCTATTCCTAAAAATAATGAACTATCATTTTGTGAGTCTAAATCGATTAAAAGCACCTTCATACCTATTTTTGTTAAAGCGTGTGCTAAATTTACTGTTACTGTAGATTTTCCGATTCCACCTTTACGTCCAAATATAGCTAATTTCTTCATAAATTAATTCCTCCATCTCTATTTATTAGTATAAGTTAACAGTTTTATTCAACTTTATAGGGTCCATAATAACGGAACGCAATATAAAAATCAACATATTTTTCAACATATTCTTTAATAGTGTTGCATAACCAATCTTATTGAATTAAAAGAATTTAGTGAAAATAACGTTTTTAGGTGTTATAATTGCTTTGTTATTATAACTAAAAAGGAGTGTAAATATGATTAGAGAAAAAGCAGAATTAAAGCCACTAGTTCAACTGTTGGATGCTAACAAAGAAAACATGGCTGAATTTAATATTGTTTTAGATGATTCAGAATTAAATAATGATAATTTTGATGTTGTTGTACAAGTAACTACTAAAGGAAAAGAGATAACACTTATGACTATATTTGAGAACATAGGCATAGAAGAAGCTAATGTTAAAGCTGTTATTATGGATAGCTGGTTTGAGGAAGATATAGAATTTAAGGCATTTTACAATAATCAAGTTGAAGAGAACTATAGTAAGTAAAACATAAGAATCCCAGGGCTATTAGAACCTTGGGTCTTTTCTTAATATGAAGTAATTGTTGTTTTTTAAGAAAAGGACAAGCTTGCTTATTCAGATCAGGGAATATTTAATGAACATTCTGAATAAAAAGAGATTGTTTTGATTAGGTAGTCTTGTTTAAGCAAGGGCTTGTATATATGCTAATACGCTACGCATATTAATTGAGTTCTCGAAACAAGTTTACGGACATAAAAAATAGCCCTGTTTAATGGGCTATTAGTGTTTTACCTATATGCTAACAAATCTAAAGCTTTTTTGATTCGGTCTCTACTGTCTTCACCGTAGAATCCATAATCACTATAATAGTCTTGAACATTTATACATGTACCATCTTTGAAATTACAAGCTAATTGTGATATATCATCATCAAATTCGCACTCTGTACATACCATATTGATACCATCACATACAGGTGATATTTTAGCTGTGTCATATTCAAAATTTTCATCTGTGAAAGTCACATATTCACCACAATGTCTACAATAGATTTTTTTAGTATTCATAATAGCAAATATATCATCAAACTCATCATCAGTTTCCTCATCTTCAATATAAGATTCAATATCAAAAGAGAAACCATTCTCGCAAGAACCTTTTTCACAAGCTTCTCTTAAATCATCAATGTCTTTAGCAAAATTGATGCAATCTTCTATTACATCTAATTCATAAATGACACCTTCAAGGTCGCAATTATAATTAGTATGTTCTAATGCTTCCTCAATTTCTCTATGTGTTTCTAATCCTTTTAAAATTATTTCTTTCATCTCAACCATGTCCTGTAAATCCTTTCTATTAGTTTCTACCTCGCTTAACATTTCTTTTTTGATTTCATTTAAATTCATCATAAAACATCACTCCTTTTCTTTTGTATTTATTTATCAAACAAAATAGATTGCATTTCGTCGCCTCTTAATTACACAATTGGAAAACTGATATAACGTTTCAATCAATTTTATGTTACAACCGTTATACATCGTTGTTACTACCAGTGTTCATTAAGTGCAACATGCACCCCATACTAAAATTCTATTTGATTGTTTAACTATTAATACTATATAAGGCAATTTGTTTTTATTAATAAAATAGTAAAACTTTTCAAATAAATTTTAGTGAATGACTGGTTCTTTAAAGCTATTATATATCGTCATTCAAGAATCGATTCCATATATAAGGATTCGATAAAGTCATCTATATATTTTCTTGAGATATAAAACCAGCCCTATCTAAGGGACAATTAATCTTTAGATTGTTTTAGTTATCCTATCGTAATCTAGCATTGCTTCAGCAACGCAATCGGCTAAAAAACCTTCGTTAATCACTTTGTCCTTATCGTTACATTCAATATATTTCATAAAAACATATTCATTATCATCAGAGATAAGATTTTTAACTGATTTTATTGTAAACTTACCTCTGTCTGAAACTCCTATAAAAATCATTATTGGATGTGCATTGTTTATAGATTCTCTAAAAGCTTCTTCTAATACCTTTTCAAATTTTTTTCTAACTTCTAAATTATCAGATTTAATCATAATTATCGCCCTCCTTTTCTTCTATTATTTTATTTGTCTTTATACTGCATCATAGTCTCAATCATTTAGTAAAAAATCGAGGCTTGTGCAAACAGTCATATTTTTTGTACGAAAGTTCTTTAATTTTAGTTACCATCTTTTAACTATTACTACGCAATAGTTCGACTCAATTCATTAATCTTTTTCTCGTAATTACGGATTATTTATCTACACTATAATTATATAAAAATACTTTACTGACTATAACTAAAAGTGATATTTTGTTGGAGGCAAGACTTTTAAATATAATAGTAATAGCATTGCTTACACAATATAATTGAATATATAACCTTACTTGAAACCACTTGTATCACAAACATGATAAAATCATGTTGCAAGGGATTATTAAATCAGCTTTTTGAACAATAAAAAAACAGACCTAACCAAAGTCTGTTCCTAAATCAATGTATTCTTCTTCACTACTATTAAATTCTTCGAAATCATAATTGTTATCTTCCTCTCTAAACTCAATTATTATTTCCTCTTTTACTTCTTCAAATAATCGGTCTGCGATATATTTTTTTAAAATAGAATATATCTTCTCTTCATAATCTTTAAGTCCCTCTGTTTTAGCCCACCTATCTAGTTCCTTCAAATCATTGGTCAAAAGTTCAAGCTTCACTTCTTTTGTATTTTCTTTCGAATATAAAAGATGTTTAACAATGCTTTGATTAATTAATTCTCTGATAAAGTCACTTCGCTTTAAATCGCTAGTTGCTACAATGTCATCAAGCAATTTAGAGTTCTGTTGGTTCAGCCTTAATAATATTTCCTTCTTCATTTTATCGTCCTCCTTTCATTATTATTGATTCCTTAATTCAATGACTTTACCTTTTTCTTTAATGATTAGTTCATCCAATTTGTCATCCTTGAAAGCTTTGATTAAAGTTTCAATTGGATATTCAGTAGTTTCAAATGGATTGCCATTTCTTAAAACGTTACAATATGAAATACTATAAGTATAAGTGCCGTCTTCATTTTCGATAGGTTTTCTTTTAAAATACCCCTTTTCATTAATTTGCTGATAAAAAATATTGTCAAACTTAGCTTCAATTTCATTTATATGTAGCAAATCCTTTATAGGATAGTAATGAGTTTCAAGTGTATCTTTATTTTCGAGAAAATTCGTATACTTAAAGTTGTAAGTATAAGTGCCATCTATCTTCTTAACTGGCATCATAATATTACTTCCTAGTTGATTAGTTAAACTATAAAAAATCTCGTTAAACATCTTTTCAATTTCTTCTTTTTCATATCTATTTGCCTCAACTTGAGTGCTATAAGCTTCCATTTTTCGAAACTCATCTTCGAGGAAAAAATTTAGAAATCCTTTTTTGTCATCGTTTATTAGTTTTCTAACGTTGTAATACTTAGTTCTAATAATCTTGTCTTCAAATGGTGCAATATAGCTGTAGCAAATTTTATAGTCTTCCTTGTCATTTTCAATAATCAATTTTGCATTAATGCAACTAGTTTTCTTAACAATAACTTTTGATTCCACAACCATATCATCAAACTTTTTTTTGACTTTATCTAGGAATGCTTGATTATATTTAATATCACGGTTATAACAGAATTTCTCACTCCTAAGTTCCCTTTCAGCTTCTTTACTGAGTAATCGTCCCTGTTCTTCTATTATGTTTTTTTTGATGTTGATTTTATTTAAATCAAATATGGTTAAAAGTATACTTAGCTTAATAGGTTTTACTTGATAGAAGTATCTATTTGAATTGTTGTATCTAAATACAAAGCCTATATACACCCCTTTTTCACAGTACAAGTAAAAAAGTTGTCCTTCATAAATTTCAACACCCAATTTTCTAAGTACTATGTCTTCATACTCAATGATTTTTTCTTTATTCTGTTGAATCAAAGTTTTGTACTCTTTAATTAATGCATCGTCTTGAGTTTGTGAAAAAGAAGCATAGAATTCAGTTTCCCTACTATCTCCAAGAGGTGAGTATTCCTTATTTTCTTCAATTCCCACTTCATCTATTTTTTCTAAATCTCTCCAATTTTGCATTTCAATCGCCTCCTTATTTTTTATTACAGCATATATTTTTGACATAAAATTGCTTATCTTCTGCATTAAAATCAGCAGTTCCTAAACCTATCATGTTGTTATCTTTCTCAACTTGTCTTATTAATCCGTTCAATTCCTTATACTTAAGTTTATTGTCAGTTATTATATAGAAATTAATTTGAACAGAAGTATCGTCGGTTTCACTTTCCAACAAGTATTTATAATATCGCAGAGAATCATTCATTTTATTTTTTATGCCATCATTTAAACTTGAATCACTGCTACGTTCCTCGAACGTAAATATAGCTATACTGATTACAAAGACTGTTTTATCATTTCTTCTGAATGCATCCCTTTTAGCCATATGGATATTTTTTTTGTATAAGTTAAACATACTACCCTTCGTTTCTTTATTATCATAGTCAGCCTGTATAACCAGAAATTCCTTATATTTAGGGTCTTGTTCAAGGAACTGTAGGTATGTTAACTGGAAATTTCTATTTCTTTGTAAAATAGCATACTCTTGTCCCTTCTCTTCTTCATAGGCACTTAAGCCACTTTCGATTCTATAATCTTGTAGAAAAACTTTGAATGTATAATCCTTTACTTTTTCACGTTTAGTATAATCATCTCTTAGCATCGACATACCCAATTCTGACTTAATGTTTTTTCCAGAAAGGGTTTTTCTTTCAAAGAAATTATTTAGCCCTTTTAGTATTGTACTATTTTTAATTGGAATAAAATGTATCAAATTAGTAGCACTATTAATAAATGAGACACTGTTATTTTTAAGGTCATATTCATCCATATATATATTTGGTAAGGCATAATTAAAAAACTCTGCGTACTGCTGACTCCTTCGGACTTTAGTATCTGTTATTGTATTTTTTTTATTTTCTTTTAAAAAATACTCAAATGCATATTTCTTAACTTTAATAACTTTGTAACCATTTGCCCAACTCACTCTATCCACTAAACTATATTCTACAAATCTATCAATAATATCTTTCGCCTGTCTATCTGTATGCTTAAAGGTTTTTCGAAAATCTTTAAGCCTTATGACACCACCAAACACAAATATAATTACGTGAAATTCATTTTTGTACTTTTGGCATAAGCTTTCTTTGAAAATTCTAGTCATTTCTCGTTTTGCCTCTTTCATTTTGACAACATATTCATCGTCGGGGGTTTTAGTATATTTTCGTTTTTTCTTGGCTGGGACAATTTTTTTAATAACCTTGTCATCCACCTCAATATCATTTTCAATGATTGCCTTATACCTAGCATCGTTTAGTTTTTTTTCATTTTCCTTCGCTTCTTGTCTTAATTTAGTTAGTAATCTACCATCTCCTGTCTTTCTTTCATTGTTCATACAACTCGCCTCCTATTTATTTATTATTAAATATATTCTACCGAAGCCCCAAGTGCTTCTCCAAAATTTTCCTTCATTTGAAGTTCATTTTCGCTGTAATTTGAAGTTATACTTTCTACTAAACTTACCTCTGATATTCCTTCCTTAGTGTAAGCAAAATCTGTTGTGCTTATTGAGTGGTTCAACTCCTGTTTTCTATTGGGGAATCTATCTATGAACATTTCTCTAAGTTCAGTTTCGTTTATAAAACTATCTTTTTCTTTTTGGGTCAAATTATATGTATAATATCTAGCAATTTTTATATCGTGTTCATATGATTGGTAACCATAGTGTCTGTTCGATGATAATTGTTTACCTGCTATTGTCATTCTTGAGTCCTTATACATATGCTTTGTTTCAGCATGTTTTTTTAAAACATTGTTTTGGAATCTTAATCCTTTTTTATCAATACGATAAAAAGTAACTGGACTTCTAGTTTCCTTATTCATCTCTGTGCATTTTTTTATTAATTTTAGTTCAATAGCCTTCTCAATTAATTTAGCATCAAGTTTTAACGCTTGAACAAGTTCTTCATCTGTAATTCCAACTCGATTAAGCGTTCTAAAAATTATTCCTAAATCTTTTGTTACTTCAATTGTTCCATTTTTTTTAGCCATAAATCACACCTCCTATTGGAATTTTTTGTTTTGCTTTTCAGGCAAGGTTTTAACAGTATTTTACTTTTTATGCTTTTAAGCATCTAGTCTTTTTTGTTTTAAAGGGCTAGTATGTTTTTAGGTTTTGTATAATTGGCATACAACCTATACCGTTAGCCAAATTATATTAAAAAAGGATTCGACATTAGTGCATTTCTTGTGGCTAGAATCCTCTCTGTCATGGCGAGTGTTCTTCTCGCTGTGGGAGAGTTCCAAAGCCTCCGGCAAGACGAGGGTAGCGAAACGGAGTGTAGACTAAGGATAGCGATAGCTGTACGACCCGAGTCTTGCCCTTTCGTTTGAACCTAAGAATTATGCTTCCATCACTACATTATATGTCTATAACTGACTTCTCATAACTGGGGAGTACCTTTTTTAAAATCCAGTTAAGAAGTTATCGCAATCACACCCTATTTTGGGCACTGTTAGTAGTTTCTATAGCCTTGTTTGGGACTGGGTTTGGGACACTCCCAGTGACATTGTTTTCTATTCAAAAATAAAAAATAACAGGATGCTTTAGCACATTGTTGTAAGGCTGTATTATTATAAATTGGCACTAGTGACAAGTTATTTTACGTCCATAAACTAGCCAATTTAAGCAAAACTCTTACTTTAATCGTATAGAAAAGAAGTCTTGTCGCTGTTTAACAAGAGTAAGCTACTGTCGTTTTAAAAAAGGAAGTCGGGAATAGACAAAATATTGCCTTTCATTCTTAGTAAAAGCATATTCTTAGGTATTATTCTTTTAAAATGGGGATTTTGGGGTGATTTTCGAGGCTTTTATAGTCGAGAATAGGCAAATTACTGGCTTTTATTCTTAATTAAAGCATATAGTTGTGCATTTTTCCTTTAAATCGAGGACTTTCGGGATGGATTTCAAGACTTTTAAGTGAGTTTTATATATACACAAGAACCATCTGTTTTCAACGGTTTAAGCTACTTTTACTAAAACATATATATAACTCTTCTTTATAAAAACAAATAGGTATTTTATTAAATATATATAACTTAAAGAACTTATATATATAGTGCAATCTTCTTTAATTAAAAACTAGGTTACTTTTATTAAAAAGCAACTCAATAAGACATCATTTACAGTTTGAAAGGAAGATTGAAGAATTTCTGAGGCTTTAAGGTTCTAGCTTTTGTAGGATGATTTAGTGGACTGGTTCAATAGTGTTGCTTTGGCAATGCTATTAAAGAAATAATGCTTCTGTAGTTATTTGAGTAAGCTTTTATATTCTATAAAAAGGGTAAAGATTTGGTTTTAATGAAAAGTGACAGATAATTCGTTCTTTTTGTTCAGCACATGATAGTAAGCATTTCTGAAAGAATAAGAATTGTTGTTTTAACATCTCAGATAAGCTAAAGACTCATATCATCAACATGCCTTGAAAGCATGTTGTAAATTGTACTCATGATTAGTTTTACTTAAAGAAGAAAGGCATAAAAAAACACGTCTTTTAACGTGTCTTAATTTTAACTTGATACCCAAGGTCTTCAGCATATTTCTTTAATTCATGAAGAATTATCCATGACTGATTATTTGATTTATAAGCAAGATATTTTAATCGAGATGTTAATCCTACTTGTTTATCAGTTCCAGTACTAGCTGTTTTCAAAACTATTAGTCCATCTTCTGACATTTCATTCAATAATTCCTCTGCTTTTCTGCAATATAAGTTTTTTTCGAGAATAATGTTGTATTCATTCTCGAAATTCTTAAGAATACTACCTTTGCGTTTTGTATTCTTATAAAAATGAATCAGTACTTTATAAACAATTGGATATTGAAGTTTAATATCTGTAAACCTAAGAGTTTTTTCTTTATACACTGGTACGAACTCTCTTAAGATTCTATTGTTAGAACTAGCTAAGCTATTTTTAATACCTATATAACTTGGATATTTGCTGTAGAATGCATACTTCATAGTTTGACAATCTTTGTATCCACCTTGACTAAACATAATCCTTATAGGACGGTAATAGCCATATATGGTTATAAATTTATCTATATCCTTTTTAGTTTTATCGTATTTCATATCACCATCTCCTTTTTTATAATAGAAAAGACACTATCTTTAGTAGGTCAACCCCTACAAAGCATTTACGGTTGCTTTAGCAACCACTAAATTATTCTCATAGGCATATACTTAACCAGTACTTATAAAAGATAGTGTCTTTAATTGCAACATTTGTTGCTTGCCTTTCGGCAATCCATCCTAGTAGGATTCGTTATAAAAAGGTTCAATCAATGTTATAAGTATTATATACATCTGTGTTCTTAGGTATAATTATATTTGTAAATTCATTTATTTTTTTTAAAACTAATTGGGTACACATATGTCGGAATCCAACAGCTTACATATATTAGCATAATATAGGTATATTGCTTAAAGAAATTTATCTGAAGATATTTAATCATTAAAATCGTAAAAACTACTACAAAGATTAAATAAATATATTTTACAGTCTTGTTTTTGCAATTCCGAGAATCGTATATGTCTTCCAGCAGTTTTGTTAATAAGCCGAGAAACATAAAAATAGATATTAAACTTGTCATAAACATCGTGTAAAACCCTCCTTTCTTAATTTATATATCTTAATATTATATTTCTATAAGGTTAAAATTATAGCTAAAAGAGATATTTTGTTGGAGGCACGACGTTTTAAATAGAAGAGTTGCTAATAGCATTGTCTACATAATATTATTAAATATAGAATCCTACTCAAACCATTTATATGACAAGCATAATGAACTTGAGTTGTCTTTATTTTGAGTATAGTCTTTAGAAAACATGAAAATTTGCGTATAGCTTACTATGTACCTCTTAATTTAAATCTTCTAATTATGATTTCTAAAGTTAATAAGATTTATTGATATAAGTCATGTGTTTTTGGGTTTTAAAAACACGTCTAGTATTTATTTAAAAGAGATTAGAGTACTAATTACATACTAAATTATTCTTTTTTATTTTTGCTTATTTATTCTTTGTTTATGGTATTGTGACCCCAAGGCATCTCAAAACCTCACACATGTTGATATAACTAGCTTATACTCAGATATAGGTTTTAAAAGATTACATCATCTTGATAGAAAACATGAATTACATGCAGTTTTTTTAGTTTATTAAACTCGGCTGATTCCAAATTGATTTTCCCTAAGTCATGCAGTTTATCACCAACTCTAACTATTAGTTTAGTATTACCTTTATTTGATGATATTGTCTCAATCTTTTTGATTTCCTCGATATTAGATGCCATGATATGTGCTTCAACTGGAATATCATTATCTAAAGAGATAACTTCTACTGTTTCAGTTTTATGTGTTTTAGTTTCTGGCTTTTCGTAGATTTTATTAGCTACTTCTTGACCAAAGGTGTCCTCAACATAAGATTTAGTAAATTGATTGAACTTATATTTATTGTCATACAGCTTCGTAGCCATTTCTTCTGCTTTACTTAAATCAATATCATTTATTGAGAAGTAAGTAATATTATAGACATCTTCTTTTCTAATCTTCGTATATAATCCGTTCGCATCATCAAACGCTTTTTCAGTAAAGCCCAATAATGAAAACAAGTTAAACAACTTTGCAACTTTTGAGTGATTTAATGATATTTCATTTTCTTTCAAATAGTCGCTGAAAAATCTTGTGCTTAATGAAAATGTATATTTCTCTTTTCCCTTATAAGCTAATTTTTTATTTTCCAATAATTTTGATTTTCCGAATTTTATTAAGAAAAATAAGTGAGTACGATAGATTTTTAACATTTTATTTAAAGAAGGATATTCGCTAAGGTCTTCAAGGCTATTCATAAGTGAATCATACTTGTCCATTTCCTTTTGGAACTTAGCATAGTTCTTCTTACCAGCTTCCTCATAATAGCCCTTATATGCCCTTACTTTATACTCTTGGAATCTTATGTTATCCTTTCTCTTTACTTCTCTCAGGAACGATTCTAGGTGTCCCTCGTATGCTTCAATTCTTCTAGAATCATCCCATGTATGTGCTACTAGTTCATTAGTATACGGATTCAAAATCATATACTTCTCATCTTTAGTTTTATCTGTTTGAAATTCATTTTTATCTATTGCCATATCGTACTCACCTCACTTTCGTTTTTTATTTTTATTGCATTAAAAAAGCCGATTATCTCAACGACATCGACTTTTGCTATAAAAACCCTAAAAAAGTGGGTGCTAAACAAAGTTTTGTGAATAAATCCTTTTTTTTCGCTTATAATAGTATTATAGGAGTAAAAATAACGGTTTCACTTTTTCGATGGTAGTTGAAATCTTTATCTTAACTGGTGCTTCCAACACCGATTAAGGACTTCTTGATACATTATATAAAGATGATTTGCTAAATATCACTTTTAAATTTAGCTAAGACAATATTATTGAAATATTGTCTTTTTTCTTTGTCCAAAATTATAATCACTACAAAGATTATCACTTGAGTCAATTTATGATTCTTCAATTATGGAATCTAAAAAGTGGCACTTCAATATTGTTAATACTATAATTGCCATACCAAATAATGTATAATTATGATTGATGGAGGGAAGCTAATGAAATTATATAAATACTGTACTGTTAATGAATATACTTTAAAGAACCTAAAGCAAAATGAACTGTATTTTAATAGAGTAAATCGAGTAAATGACCCTTATGAGGGTATTCATAAATTTAATATAAAAAAAGAACTAGAATTAGATTTCATAAAATTGATTTACCAGCATAGATATGATGAAAAATTATTTAGCACAATGCCTAACAAAGACATTCTCCAGCAGATTGTGCATGATGGTGCAAATAGTTTTTTACAAGACTCAGGATTATCATGTTTTTCCGAAACAAATGAGTCCCTAGTTATGTGGGGCAATTATGCTGATAATCAGCAAGGGATGTGTGTTGAATATGATAAAGACATTGGCATTTTTACTCATGCTGAAAAGGTTACTTACTCAAACGATGTATTTACAATAAGAATAAATAAACCAAGCCAACTAACTGAACTGGATATGATGAAAGCTGGTGCTGGATGCTTGTATAACAAACACAGACAATGGAAATATGAAAAGGAATGGCGTATCATCTTCAAGCCCTCAGAAAGCTTTCAATACCCACCAGAAGCAATTACAGGTATCTATTTTGGCTTGAGAATTAGTGAAGAAGATAAGATAAAAGTATATGAGGCAACTAAGCATTTAAAACACCTGAAATACTATATCCCAGATATTTATCCAGATAGATATAAAATGACTCATAAAGAAATTAAGTTTAAGAGTAACTTATTGAAAATGAAGTCCTAAAAGGGCTTCTTTTTATGTAATCAATGACGCCTGGTCAATAACGTTGACCAAGCAATTCTATTGATTCACTTCAAAAGAAAAGCCTGACTATAATTAGTCAAGCTTCTTTCACCCAAAGCTATTCGGGCTACAATGTTAAATGAATACACATCTTTTTGTAAGTTGTTTTCTAGTTGATTGAATCAACTCGTCAAACTCTCTCCAAAACTTTTCTCGATACATTGCAACTTCCCAATCAAGCTTTATCTTCCCTCTGCTTCCATCAGTCATGTCAACATTTAAAAAGCCTTCAGCTTTAGTTATTTGACCATTCTCAATATCACATTTGAAAGTTAATATTTTGTTGGCGAAATCGTCACAAATTGAAGTATCCTTTTTTACGATAAGTATTTTCTTCATGACTACCATCCTTTCTTAACTTCAGCAAATGTTTTTGGAGTGAAATGTAAATCTCGTTCCACTTTAAATACTCCACTTATTACAACTTCTTCTAGCTGTTTTAAAGTAAAATAACCCCATTCACTGCACATTGGGTCTGCATCGTTTTTAACATAACCAAAGAATAGAATGTCTCCATCTTCTCTAATTTCTGCTTCTACTGCATACCATGTAAAACTCATCAGAAAGAACTTAACTTGAATAATCTTGTCATTCAGTACCGTCTCTTCTGTTGAATAAAGTGCTGGTAATTGTGCCTTAATTTCATTTGTCATTAATTTCATAGTGCTTCCCTCCATTTTATTACTCACAATCGTTGTATACAAACTCATGTTTGTATTTCCTACCAATAATTTTTTATTTTGATTTATATTAAATGATATGGAATTTAAAGGTCTTTTATAATCTATCTTTTTACTTTCTTAATAAAGTTGCTTAGACGATTTTATTGATAATTAAGTTTTCAAAGAAACAAAGTTATTTAGGCATAGAAAAAAGACCTTTTACAGGTCTAAAGCTAATCTCTTTACTTCCTCATATAAATCAAGAACTTCTTTTCCAGTAATTTTAATTACGTATGGATAAACTTTCTTAAATCTTTTTATTCCTTCATCAAATTTCTCGATATTATCCATCTCAAGCCAGTCTTCCACTTCTGCTATTGGTAAAAGGAAAGCATAAGAATCAAGGTGTCTAAATAATACAGAGTCGTCATTCTTCTTTACTGCGAAAAATCCATTTCTGTATAGTATTTTAATTATCTTTGTTTGTAGAGAGTATAGTTCTTCACTAGTAAAATGATAGTATCTAACTTCTTTAATTCTCTCAATATCAACTTCAAATCTTCCATACCGTTTGTTATTTTCATCGAACTCATGGTACTTTGCTATACCGTTATCAATGATTTTCAACTTATTATAATTTTTGAAATATATAACTTGAATTACATTACATTTCGTTTTGTTGTATCTACTGAACTCATCTTTAAATTGTGAAATCAGATGACTACACAAATCAATTCCGCTAAATTCCTCCTCTTTTAAGACTCCAGCATATTGATTTAACCTGTTTAATTGTGTCATTATTTTATTAATGTCGTTCATATACACATCACTCCTTTTATATTATTTTTATGTACTATATATAATATGCATTTAGTTACTCCTTTAACACTTTGATTGTGAAAAAAGTAGTATTAGCATTTTAAACAAAAAAACAGCTTACCAAAATTGATAGCTGTTCTCTTTATTGGAAATAATAAAAGGGGGAGTAATCCTTACATTTAAATTATATATATTTTCTTTTAAAATTATTCGCATTGTTATGATTTATATTTTAAGACATAAAAAAACGCACCCTTTAAATAAAATGCCTTTCTCCATTAGGTTATTCTGTAATTAAGGAATGGCTTATGCTAAACTTGTAAATAGAAATGAGGTGTTTAAAAAATGGATTTGTTCGATGTGATTGTAGAAAGACATAAAATAAATAAGAAATACTTTGATAATAATATACTTGAAGGTGAATCAAGGGATTATATAAATGAGTTAAAAGACTTGCGAAAAAAAGCTGGAGATAAAATATTTGATAAGGCTTGTTTAAGTAACGGTATAAAATCAAGAATAAGTTTGACTGTAAAAACTCCTAAAGAATCTAAGACGTTTGATATTACGAGTTTGATTATGGATAGCTTCACAATGCCTCATGAGAGTTTTGATGAGAGATTAGAAAGCATAGTTGAAGATTATAGAGATGGAATTTTAGTAGATATTGATGCATATGCAGAGTTGATTGACGAAATTGCCTCTTACAAAAATGATGATTGGTTCTTTGATAATAAAGATTTAAGTAAAGAAGAGATTGAAAACAATTATTACAGAAAAATGATTGTGAAGCTAATTGAAAGTAGATTTGATTTTGATAGATGTAATACGAATGAAGATATTGTATTGCAGTATGAAGATATTGAAGGAACAATACCAACACTTGATACCATAGATGGTTTAATAGAATTATTTAATATAGAATCGTCTACTCTTAAACGTAAAAAGGATAAGGATGATGAGGATAACGAATATAAGTTTAACTTAATAAATGAACTAAAAGATAACGGAATTTTCAAAAGTGTGTTCTATAATTACAAAAATTGCAAGGACATAGAATTCAGTAGGAAGTTTTACTATAATATTGCTACCTTCTTGGGAATTGCTGGTTCGTATACGGAAGATTTTTTAAAACTACATGGCTTAAGTTTTTGGAATTCAAAAATGTACGATGCTGAGATTTATAAGACTGTTTTTAGCTGTGGCTTGAATTATGAGTATTTAAAATATATGCTGGATATCCAAAAGATACGAAGAGAAAAAGCTAAAATAGAAGAACAGAAAAATGTTAAGCCTAGAACATCTATAGACGAGGAAAAGAGTCGCCGAATTAAATTCAAAAGAACCTTTAATTACAAACTAGATTACTATAATAAACGAAATAACTATAAGGATTTACCTGATAATGAGTTAGATGAATTTATAGAACTTCTTAGAAATATGGTTGATATATTAGATATATTCGTTAATACTCAAGAACCTAAAGATAAGAAGAGATTAGCAACAAATATGATATATGAGAATAGGCTATATTATAATAAAGGAAAAAACGGAAGAGATAAAAGTGTTCGGTCAGTGAATTATGATATTTATGAAAAACGAATTAAACGAAATAAACAACTTACTCAACACCGATTGTCAGATATACTTAATGAGTCTGTTAATACTGATAAAAAATGGAAGCGTGAAATGACGATTGGCGATATTAAAGATGAAAAGGATAAAATCAGTAAATTAATTGATGAAGTAAGTTATTACAAAGCAACACGTAACTTAGAAGAAGTAGAAGTCATTCCTTACGAAAGTGAGTAGCTAACAAGCTACTCTTTTTTATTGCTTAAAATACTGTACCAAACCATAAGGTCTTAAATACTCCCCTATCTCTTCGACTATTCTCTTATTTATATCTAGTCCATTTTTATTAAAAACCTAACTGCGTAGTCCTCATAATTATCTATTTGTTTATATTTCCTTAGATGCCTCTTTAGTAGTGTTTCAATTTCTCTAGTCATATTCCTACCACCTCCTATCATTATAATAGCGTTGCTTAGTCAGTATTATACTATGCGTTTTCGTTCAACTTCTTGTGTTCTCGTTTTATGGAACCAAAAGTCAAACACCCTCTTATTATATGCGTATAAGGTGCTGGTACATATCCAGTGCATTTATAACATAAGGAGGAAACCAATATGAAAACTAGTGAAAACATAAACAATACATCTGACGAAAAAGAAATTGCAAAGGCAATCTTTACTTCATTACTAAAGCAAGGTATGATAACCCAAAATGAATACTCTAAGTCACTTTCTAAGTTACAGAATTACGAGAAGTAGTTCTTTTTTTTTGCCTTTTTTTCTGCTATAATGTACTCAATGTGATAGCATCGGTAACAACATCTTTTACGTGAATTAGGAGGTTTAATATATGAAAAGAGTTGCTGGATATGTGAGAGTATCCACGGAAGAAGAGAAACAAAAATCGAGTTTCGCTTCAATGAAAGTAGAGATTACAAAAATCATAAATAGCAATCAAGATTGGGAATTAACCGAAATTTATGCTGATGAAGGATTCACTGGAACTGAGAGTAGTAATCGTAAAGGTTATAATAAATTATTAAAAGCAATTGAAAAAAAAGAAATTGATATTTTAGTCATTAAGGATACTTCTAGACTCGGTAGAAATATGATGAATACTATGATTTTCTTAAAAACTATGTATGAGAATGATGTTGAACTTTATTATTACTTAGATAGAAAATTCCACGATTGGGATGATGATACACACTTCTTAGTCAACGCAATGTTTGCTGAGAAGCAATCCAAAGACCTAAGTAAAAATATTAAACGTTCACATAAGATTCGTCAGCAATCTGGAAAGATAGCAACTAATGGGAAAACTTGGGGATTAAAACAAATAAAAAAAGAAGCACGTTTAGAGATAATTGAAGATGAAGCTGAAGTGATTAGATATATATTTAGAAGATATATTGAAGGTGCTGGATTTAGACAACTAAATATCGAACTGAAAAATATTCTATCAGATGAAATAAAAAAGCGTAGAAATATTGAATCTATCTCTACAGGTGCACTTGCAAGAATCATCATGCAACCACTCTATAAAGGAGTTATGATATTCAATAAAACCACTACAGATTTTAAATCTAAGAAGAAAATCTATAATCCTGAAAGTGAATGGATAGTTTCTCTTAATGCATGTCCAGCAATTATCTCAGAACAAGTATGGGATGAAGCAAATAGAATTAAGAAGTCAAAAACTATAACTCGCACCAAAGAAGAAAAAGCTAAAATAAACGGTTATTTTTCTGGCACTTATACACTTAGTGGCAAAGTATATTGTGGTCAATGTGGAAAGATATACTGGATAAATACAAGATATGGAACACCTATGCGAAAGTGTTGGCAATGTTCTACTTTTAAGTCTAGTAACCGTAAAGCATGTAGTGGGTATAACATCCTTGAGGATGATTTACTTAGAAATGTAAAAAAAGTAATTTTTAAATATATAACTCAAAAGGACGATGTTATAAATATGGTTATAAATATATTAACAGAAACGCTTGAAGAACCTGAAAAGAATGATGCTGAGTCATCTGAAATTAAGCGAAATCTAAAAAAGTATGAGAAGAGATTAAGGAATTATGAGGAGATGAGGGCTGATGGAGAACTAAGTAAAGAAAGGTATTTAGAAAGAAGTAATGATGTAAATAAGCTAATAAATTCTGCTAAATCTCAAATTCTTGAAATTTCTAGTAGAAATGGATTAGTGCTTGATAAGATTGAAAGGTTTAATAATATTAAGAATAAGATAGAAAAAACGTTTGAAAATGCCGACTCTATAGATGATGAAACTATTAAGGAAGTGCTGGATAAGGTTATTCTACATGGAGATAAGAATAATAAGAAGCTTGAAATCGTTTTGAGTACAGGATACTCAGAAATGTGCGTAGGTACTCACTCAGGTCTCTAAGAGGCATCGCCATATGTGATCCCATAGAATGGATAAATATAAAGATCAGCAT